>JAEIGA010001007.1_pt1 | contig 42447 bp, 37 predicted proteins | sample 9270691 | NCBI WGS metagenome assembly JAEIGA01 (sample SAMN17057246, study PRJNA624740) | gut metagenome | biome: biome; isolation source: fecal sample | host: Bos grunniens | place: China: Xizang | collected 2019 | reverse complement strand
TATGACTTATTAAAAGACAAATATTAACTAATAAATAAAAAACTAAAACTACTATGATTAAGCATTTGGATGAGCTCGTTGCTGCGGCCGTGGCTCGTGGTAAGAAGAAGATGATTGTGGCTTATGGTCAGGATACTCACTCTATCGGTGCTACCGATATGGCTATCAAGGCTGGTCTTGCAGAGGTAACTTTGGTTGGTGACCCTGAGGAGATCAAGAAGTCTTGCGAGGCTGAGGGCGTAGATATCAATCAGTACACTATCATTCCAGAGTCTGAGGATGTTAAGGCTGTTGAGATCGCTGTTAAGGCTGTTCACAACGGTGAGTACGATGTATTGATGAAGGGTGTTGTGCCTACTGATAAGTATATGCGTGGTATCTTGAACAAGGAGTGGGGCTTGTTGCCAGCTGGTACTGTTCTTAGCCACGTTACTGTATTGGAGGTTCCTGCTTATCACAAGCTCCTTGTTGTCAGCGACGTAGCTGTTCTTCCTTGCCCTAACCTCGAGCAGAAGAAGCAGATCGCTAAGTACCTCATCGCTACTGCAAATAACCTCGGTATCGAGCAGCCTAAGGTTGCTTTGCTCGCTCCATCTGAGCAGCTCCTTCCAAAGGTTGTTAGCTCTGTTGAGGCTAAGGAGCTCTCTGACCTCGGTCAGGCAGGTGAGCTTGGCAACGCTTTGTTCCAGGGTCCTTTGGCATTGGATGTTGCTATCGACGAGGAGTCAGTTAAGATTAAGAAGCTCACTGGCCCTGTAGCTGGCGATGCTGACTGTATGTTGTTCCCTAACCTCGAGTCAGGTAACGTATTCTTCAAGGCTTGCTCTAAGTTCGGTGGTGCTGAGCTCGCAGCTATGGTTGCTGGTCCTACAGCTCCTTGCGTGTTGACTTCTCGTGGTGACTCAACTAAGACTAAGCTCTACTCAATCGCTTTGGCTTGCTTGTCAGCAAAATAGTTTTAACTGCTTAAACTGATTAATACCAATTATGGCATACAAAATTCTAACCATTAATCCTGGTTCAACATCTACTAAGGTAGCGTTGTTCCACGATATGGAGCAGGTGCAGACCATCAAGTTGAGCCACTCAGCTGAGGAGATCGCACGCTTCGAGTCTGTAGCAGATCAGCTCGACTGGCGTTTGGAGATCATTATGGAGGCTCTCAAGAGTGATGGCATCAAGATCGAGGAGCTCGATGCAGTTATCGGCCGTGGTGGTCTTATGCGTCCTATCGAGGGTGGTGTATATCGTGTTGGCGAGACTATGATTGCCGACTTGAAGGCTCCTAAGCGTCAGCACGCCAGCAACCTCGGTGCTCTCATCGCACGCCGCATCGCTGATGTAGCAGGTGTTGAGGCTTATATCGCTGATCCTGTGGTTGTTGATGAGCTTCAGGATATGGCACGTGTGAGCGGTCTCAAGGAGTGCCCACGTCGCTCTATCTTCCACGCTTTGAACCAGAAGGCTATCGCACGCCGCTATGCTAAGGAGGTGGGCCGTCCTTATGAGGAGCTCAACCTTGTAGTTGTGCATATGGGTGGTGGTATCTCAGTATCGGCTCACTGCCAGGGTCGCGTTATCGACACTAACAACGCTTTGGATGGTGATGGTCCAATCGCTCCAGAGCGTGCAGGTACTCTCCCTGCAGGCGACTTGGTAGACCTCTGCTTCTCAGGCAAGTACGAGAAGTCTGAGATCAAGAAGTTGTTGGCAGGTAAGGGTGGTCTCGTTGATCACGTTAACTGCAACAATGTTCAGGAGCTCAACGAGGTACGTGCTGCTGGTGGCGACCAGGAGGCTCGCTTTATGCTCGACACTATGGCCTACTCAGTATCTAAGTGGATTGGTGAGATGGCAGTGGTGCTCAAGGGTAAGGTTGATGCTATCCTTCTCACTGGTGGTATCGCTTGGAACAACTGTGTTAATGATGTTATCATTGACTACTGTAAGTTCCTTGCTCCTATCAAGATCTATCCTGGCGAGAACGAGCTTGAGTCTTTGGCAGAGAACGCATTGCGTGTTCTTAAGGGTGAGACTGTAGCCAAAGAGTATTAAAATTTATTGAGATAACGGCACATCTACTGCCGCTAACGAATAGTGTTGTCAATGGGCAGTACGCCCAAGTACAGCCCATCGACACCATATTCGCCGAGCGTTGTATCTGTACCATTCTATCAATAAATTTGGGTAGCGAACTTTTTGGGAAGTATCCCATTTTAACCTATAATCTTTTATAGGATGAAAATTTTGATTATCAACGGGGCGAACCTCAACCTATTGGGGCGTCGCCAACCCGAGATATACGGACACGAGAGCTTCGAGGACTACCTCGGAGCTCTTCGTGCACGTTACTCGGAGCACGTCATCGACTACTACCAGTCGAACATCGAGGGCGAGCTTGTCGATGCACTTCAGCGTGCCGACGCGGAGTATGATGGTGTTGTGCTAAATGCTGGTGGCTATACGCATACCTCTGTGGTGCTGCGTGATGCTATTGCAGCAATCTCGACTCCTGTTGTCGAGGTCCATATCTCGTCGATACTCTCTCGCGAGGAGTTTCGCCACGTCTCGCTCATAGCACCTGTTGCGGTAGGTAGCATTATGGGCTTTGGCTTGGAGTCATATCGTCTTGGTATTGAATATCTTATAGGTTAGCCTATGGCCGAACTTAAGTTGGAGCATAAGGTGGTGTCGGGCGTTGCGTGGAGCTTCACCGAGAAGCTTCTCACGATGATCATTCAGATGGTCGTCAGTATTGTCGTTGCCCGCCAGCTTATGCCTTCAGACTTTGGCGTTATGGCCATTATGACCTTCTTTACGTCTGTGGCACTGGCCATTGTCGACAGTGGATTCTCGCAGACGCTAATCCGCAAGGCAGAGCCTTCGGACGAGGAGTATCGCTCGGTCTTAGTGTTTAATGTTGTGGTCTCGCTACTGTTGTATGTGGTGCTTGTGGCCCTTGCCAAGCCTCTTGCCACGCTCTATGCGAGCCCTGTGATTGCCGACATTGCCCCCGTCCTGCTCTTGGTCTTGCCTATCAACTCGCTCTGCGTGGTGCAGACTGTGATGTACACACGAGAGTTCCGCTTTGCACTCCTCTCGAAGATTGTCTTTGTGTCGTCGCTCGTGAGTGGTGTTGTGGCAGTTGTTATGGCCTTTATGGGCTTTGGCATCTGGAGTCTGGTGGCTCAGAGGCTGCTGCAGATGGGTGTCAAGGCGGCTGCCTTTTGGCTGTTGAGGCGATGGCGAACCGCTGCACGCTTTAGCTTTGGGGCGTTGCGAGCTATGGCTCCGTTCAGCCTCCGACTACTCGCCACGGATCTTATTGCCGCTATTTATAATAATGTAGCACAGCTCTTCATCGGTAAGATGCACACCACCTCTACGCTAGGCTACTACTCTCAGGCACAGAAGCTTAAGGATTTGCCTGTGACCTCTACTGTGCAGGCGGTGCAGGGTGTTACCTATCCCGCACTCTCACAGATTGCCGACGACAAGGCTAAGTTCACCGATGGCTATCTCCGAATCCTACGCCTACTGTCGTTTGCTATCTTTCCCGTTATGCTCGGCTTTGTGGCTATTGCCGACGATATGTTCCTCTTGCTGCTCGGCCAGAGGTGGATGCCTACAGTCCCATATTTCGAGATTCTCTCGCTCTCAGGCCTCTTCTATCCCCTGGCTGTGGTGTCGTACAACGTACTTAAGACACGCAGCGATGGCCGCGTAATCCTCCGCCTCGAGGTCGTTAAGCGAGTGATTATGACTGCGGTGTTGGCCATCACCATACCAATGAGTGTCAAGGCTGTGGCGTGGGGAGTGACAGCTATGGCAGCTATCGAGTTTGTGCTAAATACGGCTGCGGCACTCAGATATCTATCAAACACGGCACGCTCCATCCTTCGTGCCATCTGCCCATCACTGCTTCTTGCACTGATGATGTTTGCACTACTGCTCTTTGTTGCTCCATATTTCAGCCAGCTCCACGTCGCCTGGCGTCTTATTCTTGAGATTTTTGTTGGTTCTGTGATATATTTCCTCTTTGCGTGGCTCTATAGAGTAAAGGCTTTTAGCGAGGGGCTAATGCTCCTTCGTGAGCTTATAAAAAAGAGATAAGCATCAAACGTGGTCTTGATGCACCCATCGAGGATAAGAAACAACAATAAATATATACAATTATGATACGTATTCGCACAATCTTAGCAGCCGCTTTGGTGGCAACCTGCACATTTGTTGGTGCAGTCTCAGCACAGACCTCAAAATCAAAAGCCCGCGTACGCCAGGGTTGGGAGTGTACCACTGAATTTTATAAGATTGGTACGCAAGTATATGGTTTTCAGAATGATCCGCTCTATGGCGATATTGAGTCAATTGAGGAGATCCATTACCTCACCAATGATAAAGAGGTGGATTATTCAAAGTTAGACGAACATCATATTTATAGAACAACCTACAAGTTTAATTCAAGAGGCGATGTTGTAGAGTGTGTCGAAGGTTGGAGCGATGGATCGACCTATTCATACGAGTATGATGCTAAGGGGCGTATGACTAAGTCAACTACTGTGCATTATGATGGTTGTGATGTAAAGACCTATGAGTACGACTCACAGGGTAGACTCGTGCGTGAGTTATCATCTTATAAGTGTGATGACTATGCCTTTACAAGTACGTATAAGTATAAATATGATAAAAATGGTAATTTGCTGTTAAAGGAGTGTTTGGACGATGATTATATTCCATACGTTATTACCCGTAAATATGATGCTCTTAACAGACTAATCTCGAACAGCGAGTATGAGGAAGAGGGTGGCCTTGCCTCTTATGAATATGTCTACGATTCGTCGAACAGAGTTGTTGAATCTTATGGCCGTGACTTCGCTGGAGCGACTCCGCATAAGAAGATTTATAAGTATGATGCTAAGGGTAGGTTAGCAGATGTATATATTGGTTACGGTGATGAAGAGTGCGAGAAAAGTTATAGCTTTGTATATGACAAGTCGGGTGTGCTCTGCGGAATCATTGGTCCATATGGTGTAGTTGGTCCTGGTTATCCCGATTTTCAACATATATTCACTCTCAACTCAAAGGGCGAGGCAGTAAAGTCATACTTTTATGGCATCGATGAGTTTACTCGCTATTATGAGCGTGATGCGAAAGGCAACATTGTGAAGATCGTGGAGTATTTCGCAGGCGAAAAAGCACCATCTAGATATATTATTAGAAATATTAAGTATCGAAAATAACTAATCAAACACAACCTATGAAACGCATATTATCCTATTTGGTCGTTGCAGCCGCTGCCCTCTTGTGTGCGGGCACACTATCGGCACAGATCTCCAAAACGTCAGCTCCTGTACGTTATGGCTGGGTTAGTTATGATGATATGTCAGAAGAGTTTGGATTGTTCGGTGAACATCCAGAGTTCCAAGTTGAGTATAATCCACTCTATGGCGATGTTGAGTCGGTCGAGGAGTTTATATACTATGGTGGCGATCTTGATGAGAGCGGCTATCTACGTAGCGATGCTCAGTATGCTGCTCGTCGTGTCTGGCTTTTCAATGATCGTGGTGATGTCGTTGAGTATAAATTCTACGATGGCTCAGATCTTGATGTGCACAATGAGTTTGAGTACAATGACTTGGGACTCATCTCACGCGAGATATTTAGGGGGGGCGAATATGGCGACCTCATATGTTCGTATGAGTATAACTCGAAGCGACAACTTGTCAAGAAGACCGAGATAGCTCCATTACCAGATGGAGGGTCTGAACTTTATCAAGTTTATAACTATAAATACGATGCCAAGGGTAATTTGATCTCAATGATCAGAACCATTGATCCTGTTAAGTTTGAGACAACCTATACGTATGATAGTGCCAACCGTCTAATTAGTATCTCAGAGTTCGATTGCAAGGCGAATATGTGTGATAATCGTACGGACTATAGCCGCGATGCTAAGGGGCGTATCGATGGTTATACTGTGATTGCTGGGCAGCGTAATGTGGCACGTGACGTATGCTTCGTCTACGATGCTCGTGGCAATCTTGATAAAGTTAATTACTGCTTCCCGCCAAGATTTGAAGTAGAACGTACCACACAGTTGGTCTATAATTCGTCGGGTAAGTTCTGCGGCTACTATCACCCTTCCGGTGGACTTGAAAAGATATATACGTTCGATGCTAAGGGACGTGTAATAGAGCTTGAAGGTGTCTCTAATGATTTGATTCGTGCACGATATGAGCACGATGACAGGGGTAACGTTGTGCTTATTCGTTATTATATTATGTATTCAGATTATAATGACCCTCTCGAAACTCAAGTGCGTAAGATTAATTATCGAAAGTAACGTTATTCGCCTATTAACACAGATAGAGGTTATCCACTCGGATAGCCTCTATCTCTATTAAAAATGGGTGAACCCTTTAAGTTCCAACTCCGAAGGCTTGCCATCGTCTAACCACCTAAGGGTCTTATCTGCTGTCGTACGACCCACCTTTGTGAGTGTTGTGCCTGTGGCGTTGAGGAGTGCTGCGGCAACCTCATCAAATCTGTCGTGAGCCACGGTGAGCAGCAGCTCATAGTCCTCGCCGCCTGTTGTGGCAAAGCGGATGTCGTAGTCGGTAGGTATCTTGCTAAGCTCAATCTCGGCACCCACGCCCGAGAGCTCCATAATGTGCTTAATGTCCGAAGCTATGCCATCCGAGACATCCATCATTGCGTGTACGGCACTGCAACTGCCCAAAAATTTGCCCTCCTCGATGCGTGCCTGACCTCTGCGGTGAGCCTTGGCTGCTGGGGTGTTGAGGTCGCCAAACATAATATCTACGAGGCCCTTCGATGATACTCCGAGCTTGCCTGTAACGGCGATAATGTCACCCACCTGGGCTGCCGAGCGACGCTTGATACTCTCCTTTGGTGCACGGCCAATGGCCACGACGTTGATTGCTATCTTGTCGCGTGAGGCTGTGGTGTCGCCACCCACGAGTGCCACGCCATACTTCGCACAACCCTCGTAGAAGCCACGCATAAAGCCCTCAGCCCACTCGCCCTGTGCCGACTCGGGTAGCGAGAGGCTTAGGAGTGTTGCTGTGGGTGTTGCACCCATAGCTGCCACGTCCGAGATGTTGACCATAAGCGATTTGTAGCCCACCTCCTCGGCCGATGATGCTGCACGTAGGAAGTGAACATCCTCAATAAGCATATCTGTTGATAGCACAAGTGCCTCATCGCCAATGTTGAGCACGGTGCAGTCGTCGCCAATAGGCTCGAAGCCGTGGTGGGGTAGCGAGCCAAACATCTTAGCGATGTCGCCAATAAACGAAAATTCACTCTTTTTCATAGTGCAAAGGTACACAATTTTCCGAAAGTGCAAGGGGTGAGCCCCACCATATCTCCTTGTTCACTCTCTTTGCACAGATTGCGACCTTGTTGCACGTTTTTGCTTTTTTGCTTGCTTGCAAAACCCTATGAAAAGCAAAGCAAGCAAGGGGAAGAGAGTGTCAATAGAGAGTATATTGTTTACGTTTGGGAGTTTGCTTTCTTGCTTGCTTGCAAAACCCTATAAAAAGCAAAGCAAGCAAGGGGAAGAGGGGTTTTGGGGAGGGGTTGTGGGTTCTTGTGGTTTTTTTGGGGTCTGGTGGGTTCTTGTGGGGTCTGGTGGGGTCTGATGAGTTCTTGTGGGGTCTTGTGAGTTCTTTTGGGGTCTGGTGGGTTCTGATGAGCTTTTTTTAAAAAAAAGTACCTATTAGAACCTATCAGAACCCACCAGAACCCATCCCACCAGAACCCATAACAATAATAACAATGAATAATACTCTCTTTGATACTATCAATAAGGAATTTAAGGAGATTAAGGAGATTAAGGAGTTTAGTGAGAGAGAATCACTAACTTCCCTAAATTCCCTAAATTCTCTTTGATATTTGTATGTATGTCATCCTGAGTGAAACGAAGGATCTCAAGGTTTGTAATATGTTCGATGTTAGTGCTTACCGAGAGATTCTTCACTACGTTCAGAATGACATTGTAGAGTGAGAGACGTTCAGAATGACGTTGTAAAGAGTAACAATAATAATACTCTCTTTGATACTTAACATATATGTCATCCTGAGTGAAACGAAGGATCTCAAGGTTTGTAATATGTTCGATGTTAGTGCTTACCGAGAGATTCTTCACTACGTTCAGAATGACGTTGTAGAGAGTAACAACGAATAACTCTCTCTCTTGACTCTTCCTTGCTTGCTTTGCTTTTTATAGGGTTTTGCAAGCAAGCAAGAAAGCAAACTCGCAAACGTAAACAATACTCTCTCTCTTTTTGCTTTTCATAGGGTTTTGCAAAAAAGTAAAAAAGCAAAAAAGCCAGCAACAACAAAAAAAGGAGTAGCCCGATTGACTACTCCCTCTTTGGGGCTACCCCTTTGTGAGGGGTGTTGGCCAGTTAGTTGAGCTGAATGCGATATGCAGCACGAACAGTATAAGGTTTAGTCTTATATGGCTCGAGGCAGACAACGCTATCGTTCATAAAGGCGATAAGCTCAACCATATCCTCAGATGTCTCGTTTGATGACCAGTAGTAGGTCTCAACGAATGGCATACCGCCATTATCGCTGAGGAGCTTGTTGTAGGCCGCTACGCTTGGGTTGTCGAAGTTGTGAGTTCCCTCAGAGATAGCATCCCACATCCACTGCAACTCCTGTGATGATGGCATAAACCAACCATCTCCGTGAGCTATGCACCACTGCGCTGCGGGATACATATCAGGGCTTGTGCCGTTACGCAACATATCCTCGGTGTTCCAGTCACCACGACCAGCGACGCAGTTGCACCATACGTTCTCTGTTGACCACTGCAAGTCGGCCTCGTCCATAGAGAGGAAGTATGCCCAAGTGCGGTCCTGGTTGTCGGTCTTGATAGCGTAGCAGATGCCCTGAGTACCCTCAATATCGTAGATCTGGCCAATCTCGTATGCCGATGCGATGTTAGGGTCGTAGGCATCGACACTCACGGTGTTAGAACGCACGTTGTCGTAGAGAGCGTAGATGTTGTACGAGCCTGGAGTGGTTGTTGCGAACACGCCACCCTCGATTACGTCACCTGCGGTAGTCTTAATCTCGCAAGTTGCTGTCACATCCTCCTCGCCATACATAACTGTGAATGTCACGCTATCCTCGCCATCAGCCTTGATGCGGAGCTTCGAAGCCTCGATTGTAAGGCTCTTCTGCACAGGAGTCTCAACGGCTGTAGCTGTTACGATAACCTGGTTAGACTGTGTGCCCTCGAAGGTTGCCTGGAAGACGAACTCGCCAGCAACATCTGAAGCGAAGGTATTACCCTCAAGAGGTGTGGCGTAGTTCACGATGGTAATGGTAGACTCTGAGGTCTTATCCTGGCCATCAACAGTTATGCTAAAGGTAGCAACCTCTGTGTTGTCAGCCACAATAGTTTGCTTGTCGGCAGTAAGAACGACAGTAGGACCTGCAGGGTTTGTAGCTAAGACCTTAACCTCCTCAGATTTCTTGCCATTATATACTGCTACGAAGCGGTACTCGCCAGCAGTGGTAGTGGTGAATGTTGTGCCACCAAGCACTGAGTTGTCGTTGAGGCAGATAACCTGCACTCCGTCGGTAGTCACGACGCCACCAACCGTAACCTCAAAGGCTACGCTATCTGTACCATCTGCCACAATCTCGCTCTTGTTGGCCGAGAGAGCTACGGCGATGCTATCAGGGGTATCAGGTGTGTCGGTTGTCTTCTCTTCGCACGCAGTGAAACCCACTGCGAGCGAGAGAATAGCAAATAGACTAAATAGCTTTTTCATAGTCAACGATAGTGTTAGATTACTGAGCTGCGTCGAACATATCAGGTGTCACACGTACAGCATACTGTGTTGCAGTGTTCTCCTCGTTGATTACCTCGAAGAAGAATACGTAGTCCTCCTTGTCTACGCCTGGGAACGATACTGTAGCACCATCTGCTGTCTTAGCAGCCTCGAGAGTTGTAGGCTCAACAGATGTACGGAACATAAAGAATGCCTGAATCTGTGACCAGTCGCTTGGATCCCAGTACTTAGCGAAGTCGTAGTTGTTCCAGAGCTGTGCACCAACCTTCATATCGACAGCATTTGCATCGGTCTTTACAAGGAACTGGATGTCGTACTTGAAGCCATTCTTCACGATTACTGGCTCAGATACCTCCAAAGAGGCTACGGTGTCAGCCGAAGGCTCCTTTGTCTTGAACTCGATTGCTACATAGTTGTAGTCGTAAACGGTTGTAGGGTCTGAAACCTCAGGGTCCATATAGAAGAGTACCAACACATACTCTGTGTTGTTGTTCAAAGGCAAGTAGTTGACAACAGTTGAAGAGCCTGTCTGTCCCATATACTCACGCACGAATGTACCGAAGTCGTAGCCCTGCTCAACACCGATGTTGTTGAGACCGAAGTAGCTACGCATAACGATGTTAGCCTTAGACTCTGTTGCCAATGTCTCGTCGTATGACTTCTTTGTCCAAACGTAGTAGCCCCAGAATGACTCCTCGCCCTGTGTAGGTATTACATCAACAGAGAAGCCTGTGTGAGTAACGGCAAGGTTAGAGTATGTGAACAATGAGTTAGGGTCTACTGCAGGAGCCTCAGGAGTTGAGAACTCGTAGCGGAAGAGCTTAATCTCCTCCTCCTGATTGTGTACAGCCTCCCAGTTCTCGAAGTTAAATGCCACTGCGAGGTAGTCCATCTCGGCGTTGAGACGGCAGTTGATGGTTGTCTCGCCCTGAGTGACGTAGTCGCCGCTGCTTGGGTTCTCGATGATGTACTCGAAGATCTGGTAGTCGTCGTTGTAGATGCCAAAGGCGTCGAGCTCCATCTTTGTGATGACACGGAAGTAGTAGCGGTTAGCTGATGAGTTAGGTGTTGCAGTAGCCACTGCTGATGTCGCTGTGATGTCAGATACGTTGATCTCAACCTCAAACTCCTCGCCTGAAATAGGGTCCTGAACAGGGAGGGTCTTGAGTGTGTGGCGAGCAACCTTCGAGCCTGTCATTGAGAATGCGATAGCCACATACTCAGTGTCAGGAGTGAGGTCTGTAGCTCTGAGGGTCTTCTTGCCCTTTGCGAAGCTGATATCCTGAGCGTCAGTGAACTTTGCGATGATTGCAGCATCATCAGCGAGGTCTGCGATCTCGAGAGCCTCGATGATAGCAGCAAAGTAGAGTGTTGTGTTGTCGGCAGGGACAACCTCTACCTCGACAGATGTCGTTGTAGTCTTTGCGTTCTGGAATGTGAATGCAGCCTCGCTCTGAAGTCCGCCTCCACCATTGTTGGTCTCGCAACCCATTGCGAAGAGTGTCACAAGAGCAACGCTCAAAATCGAAAAGAGTCTTCTCATTGTTTTGATAGTTTTAAAGTTTGTATTAATAATATGTTCTTTTTATCTTGTCCTTGCGAGCCTGTGGCAACACAAATATTACCGCAAGATCGCACAAATGTAGTAATATTATTGTTAATAACAATAAAAATTGATCTAATTTGCTATATGTGCCAATAATTTACCCAAATTATGCTCTTGCGTGATAAAAAAACGCTGTCCGACCAAAGCCGTTAGGGCCTCAATCGGACAACGTATTGTGTGATTTTTCTGCTTTTTACCAGTCGATAAACTCGCCTGAGCCCTTGAATGTTCCTCGGATTGAGTTGCCCTTATCATCGACTGTGTCGATAGTGAAGATATATACACTCTCGCTCTCCTTCTTAACATTCACAGAGCCACGTACGAGTGGAGCGAAGTTGATGTAACCAGCTGTCATATACCAGCTATTCTGCTGCATATACTGACCACCCAAGTCCTCAGCCGAGCCAGGAATAAAGTGGCCAGCTGTGGTGCCGTGGGTGTATGTGCCTACGATGTCGCGGCTACCCGCAGGTAGCTGAAAGTCAATCTGGAACTGGTCGCCACGCTCCTCGCCAGTCTCGTAGTCGAGATACTCGTACATATAGACCTGGCAGGTGTTGCAGCCGTTGTACATCAAGTCGCCAACGAAAGCACCTACGAATACACCATTCTCGATGTTGAACGTGTGGTTCTCGGTGAGTGTGCTAAGACCCTCAGTAACAGTAGCGTTGTAGACAGGAATATCGAGCGAACCTGAGTACTCCACGCGGTGGTTCTCGCCATTGGTAAGAGCCACGTTAGCCACAATCGACCCATCCTCGACCACTACCTCGGCATCAGCATAGGCAACCTCCTCCTCGTAGTAGTTGTCGCCCACGACATAGTAGCTGTACATATAGTTTATTGCACGGTCGCTAAGTTCGCCAGTCATAGAGAGACGATATGTGCCATTAGGAATTGTTGCCGATTCAGACTCCTTCGATACCACCTCCGTTGCACAGAGATCGAAGCAGTAGTACTTAGCACCGTGCTTAAGTGTGCCGTCGTTGTTGACTCCCTCCTTCGACAATACTACACGGTAGCTGTGTACGCCAGCCTCGTTGTTGCAGTGAGTAAACACGCTGCCGGAAGTTGTTGTTGCGGTGAAGTTTACATCAACTTTAACGTGCTGATAGATTGTCACTTCGGCCTTTGCCTCGCCATAGCTGAGGGTGATGGTTCCACGACGCTGGCTCGCCTCTTCGTTCTTAAGCACTACAAACGATAGGCTCTCCTTGCCAATCTCGATGATGCTTGCCCACTCCACGTTCGATGAGGCGTCGAGCTTTGTGCTCTCTGATGGGTTGCTAATCGAGAAGCCTATCTCGTAGATGCCCTTCTCGCTGTCGAGCCACATAGGGCTATCGCTCGTTACCTCAATCTCGGGTGCTGCCACATTTGTTGGCTCATCGCTGGGCTTGCTACAAGCAGCAATGCTGAGACCGATTGCAAGCAGCATAAAAAGTTGTTTTAGTCTCATAGGATTAGTTAAGTTTTAGGTTTTGCAAACAAGTTTAAAAAGTTTTCGTTCACAAAGGTAGCAAAATATCGCTGATTGCCAAACACAAGTTTCGATTTCTTGGCCGTGCGAGAGTCTAAATAGCTAAAAAACATAGGCTGTTAGCGGCTTTGTATGGCTCAAAAGGATAAAAAAGTTATTAAATATTCATCAAAGTGTTGCTTATTCTGCATATTTTGCATAAATTTGCACTAACGCTCCGCAATACAATGGTGGTGCGGTACGTTTAATAGAGCAAATAATTTAGGGCTAAGACTATGAATCAAAAGACGCAACGCCTATCGTTTATTCGAAAGATTATCCGTTCGGAGTTTATATCGTCGCAAGAGGAGCTCATCGCTCGCCTCGAGGAGTGTGGTGTGAAGATTACACAATCGACCCTCTCTCGCGACCTCAAGTTTATGCACGTTGCCAAGGTGCCTCACAAGGAGAAGGGCTACATCTATGTTCTTCCTAACAACACCCGCAACGACCACTCTATATCGCCCAACATCTCGGACAATATCACCGACATAGCCTTCTCTGGCAACCTCTGTGTAATCACCACCAAGCCTGGTTATGCAAGTGCTATATCGGTGCCTATCGACAATAAGGCGATTCCCGAGGTTCTCGGCACCATTGCTGGCGACAACAACATCCTCCTTGTGCTTCGTGAGGGATTCGATATGGGTAGCTTGATGAATCAGCTCTATATGTTGTTCCCTTCGATAAGATCTTTGTAGATTATTGGGAGCTATGTTCCGAAAAAATAGGGTTGTCCACAACGGACAACCCTATTCTCATTTAGTATAGCCTATGTAGCTTACACCTTTATAAGATGCTTAATGCCGAGCACCTCCACCTTCTTGAGTAGCTCCTCGTTGTTGTCCGACACAACAAGCAGCTTATCGCCCGACTTGAGCTGGGTGTGTCCCTTGGGAACGAAGTACTTATCATCTCTGCAGACCATCACAACCAGCGTGTGGCCAGGCAGCTGTATATCCTTGAGCGTGTCGCCATTGTGGAGCATCGACGCTGTGACACCAATCTCAGAGAACTCGCTGCGTATGTGGTCGGGAACAGTGAGCTTGAAGGTGCTCTCGGGCTCCTCATAGGAGAGTCCCAAGAGGTTGGCCACACCGCTCACCGAGGTGCCCTGCACCAGTAGCGAGACGATAGTCACAAGAAATACCACGTTGAAGAGGTACTCAGCATTCTCAATGCCATTAGTGATAGGGTAGAGGGCAAAGATGATGGGCACAGCACCACGCAGACCTACCCACGAGATATAGGTGCGAGCCTTGAACGTAAAGTTGCGAAACGGAGCCATACACGCATACGTCGCAATGGGGCGTGCCACAAATATCATAAAGAGTCCCACAGCCAAGCCCATAATCACAACGTCGGGCTCGAGGAGCTCCTCAAGGTCGACAAAGAGGCCGAGGGCGAGGAAGAGCACAATCTGCAGTAGCCAGGTGAACGAGTCGAAGAACGTGCCGAGCATATTGCGATAGGCAATGCGGAAGTTGCCCACAACAAGACCTGCAATATAGACAGCGAGGTAGCCGTTGCCATAGACCATCGACGTGAACGAGAAGGTGAAGAAGGCACAGGCCAAGAGCAACACCGAGTAGAGCGATGGTATGCTGCGGATGTTGATGCGGTTCATAATCCACACCGTGATGCGGCCAAAGCCGTAGCCCAAGCCTGCACCCACAATCATCTGAATGACAAATGTTTTGATGGCATCCCCCCAGTCGATAGAGGCTCCGTCGGCACAGATACCCACAAGCATAACCGTGAGGATGTAGGCCATAGGGTCGTTACTACCACTCTCGAGCTCGAGTAGCGGGCGTAGGTTCTGCTGTAGTCCCTGCTTCTTAGAACGCAGAATCGAGAATACCGATGCCGAGTCGGTCGACGACATTGTCGCGGCGATGAGCAGCGAGAGGCTCAGCGTAAGGTCGATGCCGAGATGTGGGGCGATGAGATAGATGAATGCTCCCACAATGAGGGCTGTGAGCATTACACCCAGCGTAGCCATCACGATGCCTGGTGCCAACACTGGCTTAATCTCAGAGAACTTGGTGTCCATACCTCCAGAGAAGAGGATGATACACATAGCTATCATACCGATGAACTGTGCAAATTCGGCGGAGTCGAAGTGTATGAAATCGTTATAGCCAAAGAGTATACCCACGCCCAAAAATAGGAGCAGGGCGGGTGCTCCAAGCCTATATGCTGCCTTGCCCGCAAAGACTGCGGCAAAGAGCAACATTGCTCCAACGAGTAGGAAGTTTTCTGATAGCATATCTCAAGTTTTTGCGTTCTACGTTAGCGGTTATATCTGTGGGTAATAGCCTGGCTATCACCGTATTACTTGTTTTGGGCGATGTGTGGCTTGCCTATTGGGCGGTACTCATCTTCGCCATATTCGTAGAGGGCATAGGCTCGTCTCTTGTTTGAGCGATACTCCACGAGCATTACTGCTGCGATGTTAGTCGTTGGCATAAGCTCGATTGCCTCGTAGTCGCCACGCTCCAAGGCCTGAGTGATTGGTCCGATAAAGCCGCGGTCGTAGTAACGCTCGCTATACTTCATATAGCATCGTGCCTCATTGTCGTAGGGCACTTCGCGGTGGCTGTTGTGGCGTACAGCAGCCACTACAATACCGTAGAGCACCATTCCAACGCCTATGGTCAGCAGGGCCATCGAGAGCGTGTCGGCACTATCGTCGACAAACACAAAGTTAATAGTCAAAAGAGCGATGCCCAAAATCAAAACTATAATCTGGCGAGCAGTGCTCTCAGTCTTGGGTGTAACAACACCCTGAGGCAAGGCGTAGAGTGCCTTGCAGATATTATCTGTATTCATAATCTTCTATATGTTAATTAGTTAGTTGTTAATTGTTAAGGTGAAAAATCTGTAACAATCAACACGCTAAATAATCAACCTTACCAAGCCATTGAGATAGTAGTGGCGAGGGTAAGTGTAGAAGAGTATTTTATGGTTAAAGAGTCCTGCTCTCGATTTAGCTTGTGTAGAGTCTATCGAGCGTACTGCCACGACGTTGTGGTCGAGGCGAAGTTGCTGGCGTGTGCCTCGGGCAACGGTACGCACCGCGGGGAGTGTGCCCTGCGATGAGATGTTTGTAGTGGCCAAGCCGAGCTCCTGTACGAAACTCTCGATGTGGCTCTCTTGTGTAGTGTTTGTTGCGTGTTGTGGTGTGCAATACTCGTACGCAGGCTCTGTTGCATCTATGGGCATAGCACCGAGCTCCATCGCTGAGCCGGCTATTAGCAGACTCACGATAAGCAGAACAACAAAGCGATATGTGCGAATATCTCTATACACTACTGAGCTACAAATGTGTAAGTTATGGTTCCTCTATGTGGCGATGGTGCCGAGCCATCGATGTTAAAACGTGTGTTGTAGTTGCGGGCAGCCTTAATCGCCACCTGGTTGAGGCTCGAGTTTGTCGACGTAAGTACACGTGCAGAGGTCACAGCACCGTTGCGGTCGATGAGCACCTCGAGGACCACTGTGCCACCACCCTTGGCTGTGTAGGCTGGAACGTAGAGTCCGCGGTCGCTACGCACAGGGTTCTCGAAGCAGTATGTCACCGTGCAGTTGCCCTGATACTTGCCTCTTGCATTGTCGTTCTCGTTGTCGGCATCGCCCTTGTCGTTGCCACCACCTTTGCCACCTTTGCCTGAGCCTCGCACCGAGTTCATACCCTCCTCGTAGGCGGCACGGTTGGCATCCATACCCTCTTCAACATCGTCCATAAGTTGCTGCAGGTCATCGTCGAAGCTCGAACTTCCCGACGACTGCTCTGTGGCAGCAGCGTTCGACACTATGTTACGCACGTTCTGCACTCGCTGCGAGAGCTCCTCGATTGAGGGCACTGGTTTGGTCACTTGCTGCTCCTGCTCTTGGAACTCCTCGGGCAGAATCTCGATTAGGTATTCAAGGTCGATACGTTCCACGTCGTAGCGTGCTGTGGCAAGTACCGTTCCCGAGAGTACGAAAACGGCAAAGACAACAAGCAGTCCCACACGGTGGTTGAAGAGCCACTCGCCAAAACTCTCGGAACGGGTGTTGCCAAGGTCTATGCGGGCGTGGCGTCGGGGTGTGGTAGAGCGACGTGGCGGCCTTTTTATTTCACTATTAGTAACTTTATTGCCCATAGTATAGTAATATTCCGAGCAAAAATAGTAATTTTTTTTGAGAAAATTTATATCTTTGCCCGTGATATAACAAAAAATTATCGTTATGGCTATTAAACAACGTACTCTTGCCGCTTCTATTGCGTTTGAAGGCAAGGGACTGCATACAGGTTTGCAGGTAAGTATGAGAGTTTGTCCCGCAGAGGATAATACAGGTATCGTCTTCCGTCGTGTCGATCTTGAGGGCTGCCCCGAGGTTCCAGCCTTGTGCGAGTATGTGACCGACACATCACGTGGTACAACAATCGAGAAGGGTGCTGCTAAGGTGAGCACCATCGAGCATATAATGTCAGCACTCTGGACCCTCGACGTCGACAATGCTATTGTTGAGATTAATGCTCCTGAGACCCCAATTATGGATGGCTCAGCACGCGAGTATGCCCAGCGTATCATCGAGGTAGGTACTGTCGAGCAGTCGGCAGAGCGTAAATATTATGAGGTTGCCGAGAAGCAGGTCTACACCCTCCCAGAGAAGGGCGTGGCAATCGTTATCTATCCCGATGATGAGTTCTCCGTATCGGTTCACGTCGACTACAACTCGAAGGTTGTCGGCAACCAGTACTCTGTCTACCACCCCGAGGATAACTATGCCGAGAAGATCGCTATGTGCCGTACGTTCGTCTTCTTGCACGAGCTTGAGCCATTGATGAAGATGAACCTCATCAAGGGTGGCGACCTCGACAATGCTATCGTTGTCGTTGAGAACCCAGTATCCGACGAGCAGCTCGACCACCTCAAGAATATATTTGGCAAGGACGATATCCGCATCACAGGTGGCTATCTCAACAACCAGCAGCTCAGAGCAAACAACGAGCTTGCACGCCACAAGCTTCTCGATTTGCTTGGCGACTTCGCACTCCTTGGTATGCGTATCAAGGGCCGTGTGTGGGCAACACGTCCAGGCCACTTCGCCAACACAGAGTTTATGAAGGAGCTCAGTCGCTCTATTCGTCGTAGTGGCGAGAAGCCTTCGTTCAAATATAGCACCAAGGAGCAGCCATTGATGGATATCAATCGTATCAAGGAGTTGCTTCCTCACCGTCCCCCATTCTTGCTCGTTGACCGTGTATTCCACCTCGAGGAGAATGCCATTGGTGGTATCAAGCAGGTATCTATGAACGAGCCATTCTTCGTGGGCCACTTCCCCGAGGAGCCTGTGATGCCAGGTGTGCTCATCATCGAGGCGTTGGCACAGTGCTGCGGCATCTTGGTGCTCAACAGAGTGGAGGATCCTGAGGCATACTCAACATACTTCCTCAAGGCCGATGGCGTGAAGTGGAAGCGTAAGGTTGTTCCTGGCGACACTCTCCAGCTCGAGTGCCACATTGTGGATATGCGTCGTGGCATATGTACAGCCGAGTGTAAGGCATTTGTGGGTGGCCAGCTCGCTTGCGAGGCGGTGCTCACAGCACAGATTGCCAAGAACCGATAAACTACGGACACAAACAAAATTAACTCTATATGATTAGTAACTTAGCATACGTTCACCCCGATGCAAAGATTGGTAAGAACGTAACCATCGAGCCTTTTGCATATGTCGAGGGCGACGTGGTAATTGGCGATGACTGCTGGATCGGTCCACACGCCATCATCTACAATGGTGCTCGCTTGGGTAAGGGCAACAAGGTTCACCCAGGTGCTTGCATCGCCTGCTTGCCTCAGGATTTGAAGTTTGCTGGCGAGCAGACAACAGCCGTTATTGGCGATAATAACGATATCCGTGAGTGTGTAACCATCGCTCGCGGTACAGCCTCACGTGGCACTACAGTGGTGGGTAACAACAACCTCCTTATGGCATATGTTCACGTTGCTCACGACGACGTTGTGGGTAGCAACTGTGTTATCGCCAACCGTGTGTCGCTCGCTGGCGAGGTTGAGATTGGCGACTGGGTAGTTATCGGTGGCCACGCAGCACTCCACCAGTGGATTCACGTGGGCGACCACGCAATGATTCAGGGTGGTGCTCTTGTAACGCAGGATGTGCCTCCATTTATCATCGCAACAAATGGCGAGACTCACTACGCAGGTATCAACAAGGTTGGCCTCTCGCGTCGTGGCTTCACAGCAGAGCAGATCGACTCTATTCACAACACCTGCCGTGTCTTGTTCCAGAGCGAGCTCAACTACTTGGCTGGCTGCGATAAGGCTGAGGCTGAGATTCCTGAGACTGCCGAGCGTAACAAGCTTATCGAGTTTATTCGTGGCTCGAAGCGTGGTGTTATCAAGCAGTATATGTCACGTCGATAGTCAAACACTCGACAATATTGCAAAAATAAGGCACTATCCACATCGGATAGTGCCTTATTTCTGTCTGCAGACTAAGCCTTATAGCTTCGTAACCTCGCGGCCTGCAGCATAGTAGCTGTGAATCTTAACCTTGCCGTCGGTGTCAAGAATAACCATCACAATAACATCGCCGCCCCACTGGTCGTCGTATGACTGCAATGCCTCATACTTAGGATCCCAAGAGCTGCCACCGTCGATATACTTGACACCGATATCCTCCTTGGCAATCTTGTATGAGCCGATGATCTTGTTCTTCTCCACATACTCGATAAGAGCCTCCTTAACCTGGCTCTCTACCTCGTTGATCTTGCCGTTGTAGCGGATAAACCACACCTTGTCAACATTATCGCTGAAGTTGGTCGCTGTGAGAACTGCACTGATGCGGTCATCGACAGTATCCTGAATCTCTACTATGAGTGTTGCATCGCCCGTACCATTGTAGTTGAGTGAGCCCTCGTCGATAATCTCCTCGATGGTTGTAACATACTCAGTCTCGAGGCCGGCAAGTGTCGATACGCACACCATCTCGCCAGCACGACCATTAGCATCGACTGCCGAAGCATACAAATAGTAGTTAGTAGCAGAGTGGTAGATGTTTACAACACAAGTAGCCACACCATTGTCAATCTCATACTCCTCACGGTAGTTCTGATATGAGTCAGCATCCATAATATACTCGAGCTTATCTGCGTATGCCGAGTGGTCAGAGGCTGGTGCTGCATAGAGACGTACCTTTGTGGCATTGGCATCGGCTGTGAGCTTCACTGTGAGAGTCTCGTGCGATGTCTGAGGCACGATCTCGGCATCGGTAATCTTAGCTACGCCTGTGAGCGATGGACGGAGTGTGTGGAATGTGGTGTATGCCACCTCGCCAACCTTACCATCCTTGATAGCTACGGCGTAGGCCACATAGTCGGTGTCGATAGCGAAGATGTTGCTGAGCTGGTAGGTGAATGGCTCGTTGTAGATTGTTGGTACACCCTTCACTGCACTTGCGATGTATGCCTTAATCTCTGCCTCTGTCTTACCCTCGAAGTCGAATGGGTTCTCGGTGTCTGCCTTGGCGAGTGCTGGGTCGATATAGCCTGTTAGGACCTTAGCACCTGCCTCGGTTGTCACAGTAGCTTTTGCCGATGTGAGGCCAATCTCAGATACCTCAACGCTGATAGGTGTTGTGCCGTTGAGCTCCACCTCAGGGATTACCACCTCCTTGGTAGTCACTGTGTAGTTGCCCTTAGCATCCTCGCCATAAATTGCAATGGTGTACGATGTCTTAGGCAGGAGTATGATTCCGGCATTCTCGTTGCTATCGGTACGTGAGTTACGCACGAGGTCCTGCTCAGAGAATGTGCGGCTCTCTGTTGCTGAGTTAAATACTGCAAATGGGTAGCTTGGATCTGGGTTGAGCGATGCCTGTGCCTGCTCCACGAAGATGTTGCGGTCGTAAGCCGAAGTGTGAACGATACCTGCTACATAACGCACGCAGTGCTCCTTCTTTGTTACCACTGCATCGAGAGTATAGGCAGTGAGATTCTCAATTGCAATGTCAGCCACAGGAGAGATAACGCAAAAATCGACAATCTCCTCCTCGCCCTCGTTGATTGCGTTCTCCGCACGGAAGATAAACTGATACTCACGGTCGTACTCCACCTTGAGCGATACGCTCTTAGCCTCGTTGCCCTCCACTACGGTGTAGTTAGCATCCTCTGCATCGTCGTAGATACCCCAGTACCAGTGGTCTGTATCTTCGGAAGGTGTAACGTCGAAGCTTACGGTCATCGTTGCCTCGTCGAAGTGAGGCTTAGATACTGTGATTGTAGGTACTGCAAGCTCGAAGAAGCACTCTGCTGTAACGAAGTCGCTTGTGATGTTACCACACTCGGCGTAGGCACGAAGCTCCATAGTCTTCCCCCAAGCGTATGGGAAGCTGATAACCATCTCTGTGTTGCCCTCCACGACGTTCCAGTCCAATGTAGAGTTGTCCTCATCCGTAGCATAGCTCTGCCAGTACCACACCTCGGTAGCCTTCGATGGGTAGATAGTGGCCTCTGCCGTAGATGTCTCTTCGTTGATGGTAATCTCGCCAATCGTTAGAGCCACCTCACCCTCGGGCATAGCACAGAACCTCTTCTCTGCGATGTCGCTCTTGCCCGCCTTGTTCTCGGCATAGGCAGTGATGGTGTACTCCACGCCGTATTTTGCCTTGAACATAATCTTCTTGGCTGCTGAGCCCTCCTCCTTGGTCATCATAGCATCATCTGTGTCGATGCCGCCCTTGACCATCCAGTACCACGCCTCTGCATCGGTCGATGGGGCGATCATAACGCTTACCTCCATAGTCTCAGCATTGAACTCAGGCTCCATAATGCCGATTGTTGGCTTCTGGGCTGGAGTCTCTGCAGGCTCCTTGTCGCAACTCCATCCTGCGAGTGCAACAACTGCCGCCATTATGGCGACAACGAAATTCTTAATCTTCATTGTTGTGTTCTATTTAGTAGTTAATTTAGTTCTGGGAGTTCACCTACATAGATAAAATCCATTGTCTGGTTACCCTGGCGTGATCTCCACTGCATATGTGTGCTATCACCCGTAAGCGTCACACGGTAGCTGTCGCTCCACTTGCCTACGCCATTGTCGTATGTGCCTGAGATTGTGTAGCTGCCGTCAGCCTCTTCTGATATAGTGTAGCTGCCAGTGGTCATTCGTGAGTACATCGAGTCGATATTATCCCACATAGTGTATCGCTGATCGATGAATTCTATATATAGGTGTGTATTTTCCGATAGCTCTTTGCCCTGCCAATGACTCAGTTGCCACCAACCAGCTATCACGTCGTAGCTGACCGCTATTGTAGGTTGCTCTACGGGTTGTGGTGCAGGCTTCTCGCAGCTTACGACCGCAAGCGAACAGAGGAGTAGTGCTATTGCGAAAAAATGTCTAAAAATTCTCATATCTTACTGCTTTATTGTTACCTTTATTACTCGTTGCGAGGGTTTGCCGCTGCAGCCCTCGATGATGATAAGTGTCTCGATGTCACTATTTATAGCCTGCCCAGGGGTGTAGCTAATCACTATCTTGCCCTCGCCGCCCGGCTCGAGTGTTGTGGGTGTCACACTAAACTCAAGACCAGAGATGAGAGGCTTGGCACTCAGTGTTATGCTCTGCTTCGAGGCGTTAGCTACTGCGATGCTCTCGCGGCGTGTGGATCCTCGCTTTACACCGTCGAGTGTCACCGTCGTGCGACTGAGGTATAGCTCGCCAATGCGTTGCGAGAGGTGCGGAAAGGGGCTCACGGGGCTTATCGTGCCTTGGAGCGTTAGTCGCTCGGTGGGGTACTTCTGATCGAGCGAGGTGTAGACAAGCACCTCCTGGCTAAACTTGCCGCTGCGACCCTTAGGCGAGAACTCTACCTCGATTGTAAGGCTCTCGTTGGGGCGGAGTGTTGCGGGGCGTGTCAGCACCTTGAGGCAGCTACACATTGAGCGAAACTGTGTGATAGTCACTATGCTCGACGTGGTGTTACGTAGTGTAAACTCTGCCTTGATGCTCTTAGTGTCGTCAATCTCTCCTACATCTATTGTCGCCCTCTTGGCTGAAATGCCTCTATTTGCTACTGTCGAGAGTTTGGGACGGACCAGACTGTCGAGCTCCCCGCGTGAGGGTAGTCTATCGAGCTGAGCACTCAGCGTCTGGATGCTCACAAGGAGTAGTACCAAGCACCACACTATGCCTCTTGACATCCTCATCACTATAACCAACCGTTGTCGTTAGTCTCCTTTCGCACAGTGATTGTCGAGTTGTGCGTTGTGCCATCCTCACAGATGAGTGTGAGCAGTGTCTGACCCTCGCTTATGCCTGTGATGATGAGAGAGTTGTCGTCGAGCTTAGCTGTGGCTATAGCCTCGTTTGCAACCTCTACGCTTCGACCCTTTGTTGTGAATATGTCAGCAAGGTTGAGCGTCACGCAACCCTCTACTGCCACCACGAGGTTTGGAAGACGCATATCGCGACCGCTACCGTCGATAGCCTTGAGCAGTGATCCCGCATCGATTAGTCGACCCATCTTGCCGCGATAGCTCTCGAGGTTCATCTTTATAGGTGTAGCACCTGCAGACTCGTGATGCATATAGAAGAGCTTCTCGCCCGAGAAGTAGTCCTCGATGTCGCGTGCTGTGGTGTACATCAGCTCGCGGAACTCCTCGGCAGTAAAGTGGCGATGTTGCTGCTTGGCATATGCGAGTCCGAGGGCAGCAACACCCGTAACGTGAGGACAGGCCATCGACGTACCCTCGTAGTAGCCGTAGCCCGCAACACCATTTATCACAAGTGTCGAGAAGATTGCACCCTGCTCGCGAAGTATGCCATTCTCGTCATACTGGTTGTCGCTTTGTCCAGGTGTGCCGTAGTACTCAAGGTCGCCACCAGGTGCCGAGAGTAGCACCTCGCTGCCATAGTTGGAGTACGACGCTGGGGTGTAGTCGGCAGCAACGGCCGATACTGATATACACTTTGAATATGCCGCAGGGAATGACGACATTGCTGCATACTCATTGCCCGAAGCAAAGATTGCAAGACCGCCGTCGATAACGCCATTAGGCGAACCTGCACACTCGATGAAGTAGTCGATAGCCTCCTTCTCGAGAGGGTAGAGTGATGCCCACTCCTCCTCTGTTCCAGGGCCAGGCACGTAGCCCAAGATGTCGTTCGCCTCAGAAGAGTGGTAGCCCCACGAGCACTGCATAATTACAGCTCCGTTGTCGGCTGCATATTTCATAGCACGAGCCTCCATTGCAAGCGAGCAAGTGTTCATACCGTCGAAGAGCTGACAGGTCATAATCTTCACGCCACCACGACCTTTGCCACCACCAGCGATACCAGCAACGCCAATACCATTGTCGTTGACAGCGGCGATAGTGCCAGCTACGTGTGTGCCGTGCCCTGTGCTACCGTTCGATGTCCACGACGTTATGCCTGTGTCCTTCACGAAGTTATAGCCGTAGCGGTCATCAACATAGCCGTTGCCATCACCATCCTTGCCTGCGTGAAGCACCTCGGCCTCGTTAATCCAGATGTTGTCCTGAAGGTCGGGATGGCTCCACATAACAGCCTCGTCGAAGACTGCCACAATGATCTCCTCATCGCCCGTTGTGAGCCTCCACGCCTCTTCGCATCCCGCGTCGCATCCTGCAACTACGCCAGCTCTATCGCTGGCAAAGGGTGCAGAGCCATCGTTGATGTAGCACCACTGACGGTAGATCTCTGGATCGTTGAATGGCCACTCGACAGAGCGTGTTGTGGCACAAGCGTTCGACTCCTCGCAGCTGATGAATTGAGGGTTTGAGGCTGGGTTGTAGGCACGCTTAATCTCTCTGTTGCACTGCAACTTATCGACCTCGCCGAGCTTCGACAGACGCTCGAAGGCTGTGGCAAGCTCCTCGCTCTCGTCGAAGTGTACTATATACCATAGGTGTAGTCCCGCCTCGCGTGTACGCTCCTCGTGGCGAGGGTCAATAGGGAATACTCGCTCGAAGGAGTAGGCTCCCAAGATGTCGAGAACCTCGTCGGTAGAGGGTATTCCTGAGCGTGTGGCAACGCCCTCTGAGCGAGTCATTGTAGCCTCTAAGATACCCTCCATCTCGGGTGCGAACTTGATGATTATCTCGCCCTCTGTGGCATCGTGAGGTATCACTATAGGCTTCTCGCTCTCGGTGCTGGGTGCCACAGGCACGAACTCCTTGGTGCAGGCTGTAGCGAGTGTTAATGTGGTTAAAAGTATTGTTATCTGTCTCATTATTCCTCCTCAATTATGTCGTTAAACTCAAAGCGACCACGAAGCAGAGGGTAGGCCTCGAAGTAATATTCGCGTGATGTTGGTGCGTTGTCAAAGCCAGCAAGGTTGCCATTGCTGTCAATGCCCTTCTCCTGCTGAACGTAGACAAGGTTCTCGGGAACCCACTCCAAAAGTCGTGGGTGGTAGAGCAACCACTGAGGTACCTCGCCAGTGAAGAAGTTGAGGTTTATCATCAGTCGTCGCATATTGGGCAAAATTCGTGGTAGTCTGTTCTCCACAGCCCAGTTCAACGAGTCGCCACGCTCTCTGAAATCATCGCTCTCATATGCCTTCACGCCATCTTCGCCAACCTTAAAGTCGGGGAGGCCGCCCTCAAGATAGTTGTACGACAGGAGTAGCTCCTCGAGCGTGTCCCACAAGAGTAGCTGCTTGAGACGCTCGCCGCTATCATACATACCGGCACCACTTCCGTATGCCGAGAGGCCTTGGAGATTGTTAATCATATATCGACGGTTGCTCGAGAGGTCGAGTGAGCGTAGTAGTGGGAAGTTCTCCTTGGTGAGCACCGCAGGAATCTCCGTGAAGTTATTGGAGTTAAGGTCGAGAATTTCAAGTGTGTTGCCCAGCTGGGTAAACTCTGCGGGGAGTTCTACAATGCCAAATGCTGCGATGCAGAGAGCCTTGAGATGCTCTAATTCGCAGAGCTCAGGGCAGATGTGTAGCTCCTTGAGCATAGTGTTCACATTGCCATAGAGCGAGAGTGTCTCGAGATACTTCAGACGACCAAGCTCCACTGGCAGGTCATCCTCAGTGTTGAAGTAGCTGAGGTCGAGGTCACGCACGCGACCCACAGCCTCGTCTTCTGGCAGAGCCTCGTCATCGCTATCCCAAAGACGTAGGCAAGGCCATTGATCCATACTATTCTCGGTGTCGATGGTGCCATCGGCCCAGCAGTTGAGCTTCTCGTAGATTGTCACTACGGCTAATGAGTCACCGCGACGGTCGTCTGTGATGAGGGGTCCTGCAGCCTGCTGTATGGCAATTGTCGAGAGCATCTCTCCGCTCTGGGTGTAGAGCGTGAGTGTCGCCTCGCGACTCTCGGGCACAGAGTTCATCTGCCAATCTACGCCGAGTGTAGTCATACGTGGGCGAGCTCCACGATCGAGCGTAAGGCTATAGTCGTCTACGGTAAGCCAGTCGCAATTGCTTACAACCTTAAACTCAACGTTTGCCTTGATCTCGATGTCGAAGTGGCGGTCGGCACGTGCTGCCGAGGCCTTAATTGCGATAGGCTCACTGTTTGTGGCCTCAGCCATAGGGGCATAGCCCTGCTGTGCCACTGCAAGATCCTTGAGCAGAGCTCCCGCTGACATAAAGCGTATGTTGGTTTGGCGAGTGTCGTTGATGAGTGTGGAGTCGATCTTTATCAAGCACTCTACCTCGCCACGACCATTGGCTGGCGAGATCATAATCCACGGCTCGTCGCTCTGTGCTGTCCACTCCTTGTCGGAGCGTATTGTTATTCGATATTCGCCACCGTGAGCCTCGGCCTCGATAGAAGATGTGTCGCTCTCGAAGCCCGTTATTGTTGTGGTGACATCCCTCTGGCACGATGCTACAAGGAGCATCGCAAGGGTAAATATTGTATATATTCTCTTCATACTATGCGTGTTTATTCAAGTTCAATGGCATCGCAACCACGAATATCCTGTGTCTTGTCGTAGATGAGAAGGTAGTAGTCCATAGCGATATATTCGCAGACGGTCGACAGGTCGATCGAGATGTTGGGGTTATCCTTAATCTCGAAGATCATAATGTAGGGCGAAATCGTGTCGTTGATCTCGCCTAGATCGTTCGAGCCGATGTATAGTGCCGAGAGCTTTGGGTGGTCGCCAATGCCCTTAGGCCACTCCGAGAGTGTGCGGTTACCATCGTCGTCACGCTGGCTACGAACGCTGATGATAGTGAGCGTGTCGATAGTGAGCGGAGCTTTGGGGAACTCGCTCAAGGCGTTGTACGATAGGTCGATACCATATAAATAAGGTAAGTTGTCTACGCTGAAGTCAGCATATGGAATCTCGCTGAGACGGTTGAAGCTAAGGTCGAGGGTGGTGATGCTGTTGCTGTTTGGGCCAGTGAGAGCACCCTTCTCGATTTTGCGTATACCGTTGCTGCTGAGCATAAGAGTCTCGATGATAGAGCCCGACTTCATAATGCGTGCTGGTAGCTCCTCGAAGCGGTTATTTGCAAGGTTGAGCGTTCCGGTGTTGATGCCTCGCCACGCCTCGCCATTTTTGAGTGACGATATCTTGTTGCTCGAGAAGTCGGCTGAGAGCATACTATATACCGAGCGTGCCGAGAATAGGTCGGGGAGCTCGGTGAGTTGGTTGTTCGAGCAAGAGAAGGTCTCGAGTTGGCTCATACCACAGAAATATCCATCCTCGGCAGGATAGAGCTCGGTGATGGCGTTGTTGTCAAGGTAGATTGTCGTGAGCGATATCTCCTTGCCAAATGGGTGTACTTTCTTGAGCCTGTTAGAGTTGAGGTCCAAGAGACCAAGCTTCGACATCTTCTTAAGGTCGTCGTGCGATGGAGTCTCCTCGAGGTTGTTGCCGCTAAAGTACAAAATCTGGATGTCGTTGCCCGAAGCTCCATCGATGATTGCCTCCCAGTCAGCTTTGAGCTGCTCCGCCGAGATGCCCTGGTTCATCGCAAGGTTTACTGACTGGAGTGCAGGGAGCTCGGTGAGCATCTCGAGTGGTAGCTTGGTGAGCTTCGAGCAGTTGTATATCTCGAAGTCCATAAGCATTGTGAAGTTGCCCCAGCTCCACTCCTCGGCCTCATCAGCATAGATTGAATCCTCGTCAAGCTCCACGATGAAGTTCTCTGACGTGATGGGAGAGTTGGCAATGTAGAACTGCTCGAGCTTGGTGAGTCGCATCATTGCTCGCGAGATGCCAGTGATGCCATTTGTGAGGTTGCCAAAGGCTACATCGCACTTCTCGGGTGTCGACTGTGCGATAGGTCTAAGCTCACCACCGAGGTTGATAACTCCCTTGAGCTCGTCGCTGAGGTCCTCACGTACGTCACGCTTCAAGAAGCGGTCGTGGTAGTCCATTGCCGATATGCGAGCCGAGCTCTCGGCATCGTAGCCACCGATGAGCTCGTTGTGGTTGCCGAGGTAGAGCATCTGTAGCTCTGTGAGCTGGCCTATAGCCTCGGGCACAACGCCTCGAGCACCAAAACCCGAGATGTCGAGGCCTATGACACGACCCTCGCCATTGAGCGTGATGCCTGGCTGGTCACCCCACATATCAATGTCTCGGTTAAAGTCCCAGTTTGTGCGTGCGGTGTGCTCCTGGCCGTGGAAGGTCCAGTTTGGACCATCGAGGGCGAGCCAAATCGCCTTTAATGCCTCGTAATCCTTGATATACTCCGCTGTGGTCTTGAGCACCACGGGAACTACCACAAGCTCTCCTCGCTGGTTGTCCTCGACAGTGAAGGTCGCCTTGAGGTCGTCGATTGTAGCAGTCTCGAGTCTGTTGTTGCCGCGAGTATCTGAGTAGGTGGTGTAGCTTGTCACTGTGTAGTTGCCGGCCTCGATCCAGTGTTCACCACTACAAATCATATAGGATGTGAGACCGTTGCGGTCGTAGAGCTCCTCATCCATAGAGCCCTCAACAAACTCCTCATAGTAGGTTGTGGTGAGTGCCTTTAATGTCGTCACCTTGCTACTGAAGTTATTCTTCACGGTGATGTCTATCGACTTGATGTTACCAAAGGGGTAGTCGCCCTGAGCGTCGTAGCGAGAGGTCTCGATAGCCTTCTTTAGCACAAAGGCCACCTTGCCACGCTCAACCGTAGCTACACCGATGCTCTTCACAACAAGGCCACCGCGTGTGACATCAAACGTGCCGCAATTGCCACCTGCGAGAATCTCGTTGTCGAGTTTGTCGTAGATGTAGTAGCCGATGATGTTGTAGCGGCCTACCATCAGGCGAAGTTTGTCGCTGTAGACTCCCCACTCGGCACTCTCCTTATCGTAGCTCGATACGGGGAGTGTCTGCGTGATTGTCGAGCCGTTGAGCTGCATCACGACACGTATCTTGTGGGCCTCTGAGAGCCAGTCGAGCCTATCTGATGAGCGAGTCTCGTCCTCGGGCATCTGCGACTCCTTGAGTAGCTTGAACTGCACATATCCGTACTCCGCATCGAGGCTGTCGTGCTGCTTTTGGCAGCCGGCAAACAGAGCGGTGGCGAGTAGGATGATGCTTAGTGTAAAGTGTATAAGTCGTTGTGTCATAGTGTCGTTACTTTACAGGTGGGGTTACAATCAATAGTTTTTTAGCCACGTCCTCTACTTTGAAAAGGATGTAGACATTCTCGTCCTGCCAACCATCCTTAGGACCCCAGAGGTAGAGTGCCATATTCTCGTCTTTGTTCTCACCGAGATAGTACTCATCGTCGCTCATCTTGAGCGTATTGCCGTTGTGTGTCACCTCAGCTGTGGCATTACCCTCATCGAACATAATTGTTGTCCAGTTCTCGATGCGTGGGTCGATGACGATGCCTGGCTTCTTGCCCTCGATAGTGTTGACAAATGGGCAGGTGTAGATCTCCTCTACGCCATACTCCTCACGAAGGGTAGCGTCGTCGTACTCGGTAGCTGCAATTTCGAGTGTTGTGAGCGAGTGGTAGACATAGACGCCGTCGTATGGCTGCTGCTCGGCGAAGTCACACTGCGTAAGCTCCACAATGACAAACTTCTGATACTCCTCGCTGATTATCGGCAAGTCGACACCCGAAGCTCCGTCAACATCGTAGATGTATTTTGGAATGTCGCCTCGCACCTTGTTGTAGACGCCTCGTGGTAGGGCCATAATCAAGCCGTGGCGAGTTGTGTAACCTTCGTCGACAGTGAGTGTCATCTCCTCCTTGTCGAAGTGCATCCAACAATTTTTCTCATCACTCTTGTCGTAGGCGTTGTAGCCGATGATGTCGTACTCTAAGATACCTCGCTCAATACTCTTCTCGATGTAGAGAATGTCGTACTCGTCGTTAAAAGAGGTGATTGTGAACGATAGTTCATCGGGGAGTGTTGTCGTTGTATTATTCTCCTCGTTGTGCTGGCGGAATGTGGTGCCATCGAGCGACACCTCCCAGCCATAGTTCTTCTCGGTAGGACCCTGATATGTGAGGTTGTCGTTTCCCATACCGCCATATTCGACAGGGAACTCGATGTTGATTTCGCCCGTCTCATCCGAGAACTTAATAACGTAGCCATCCTCCTTGGTGATTGGGTATCGCTCACGGTAGCCATCGTTGACTATGCGGAGCATAACGTAGCTTCTCTGGCCAGGACCGCCAGTGATGGAGCTGAAAGACTCCTCGCCAGTCTCCTCATTGACTTGCTTAACGTCGATCCACTCTGGAATCTCTGTTGCAGCGTAGTAGAAGTTACTCTCGATATACATTGGGGCATAGTCGACATAGCCTACGGTAAATAGAGTCTTGGGGCTCTCTGATAAGTCGCTGAGCTTCATGTACAACTCTTTGGGGTGACGTTTGACAGTTGCAATGATTGCCGATTTTCCACCCATAGAGATTGTTATCTCGGCAGTACTCCACTTGTTGCCGTTGTTATCGTCTGTAATTTCTAATGTCACGGTGTGAACACCAGCACCGCCGGCCGTCTCTTGTAGATGGCCTGCGTGGGTCACGAACTTACACCAAGTGGCATTAGATGAGAGTTGCCAGTTGTCAGCAGCCGTAAATGTTAATGTTGGGTTATCGCCCGCCTTACATTCGATTTCTGTTGCTCCTGGAAGCACGGGGGTAGAGGCCTTCTCGCACGATTGAGCAAAGAGTGCAACAACACCAACAAGGAGTGTTGCAAAGAGTTGTCTGTTAAATACTCGTTTCATATCTTGATCTGTTTATATATTCACCAATTAAAATCCTTCACGCATAATTCGTTCGGCCTCATCGTCCGATACCCACTCGATGATGATGATGTATGTGCCCACGGCACCCACCTCATCGACATAAATGTCGGTGTAGAGTACTGCAAACCTCTCGAACGAGCTGTAGTACGACACATAGTCTGGAGTCTGGGCCATCATCAAGTCGCCATTGCCGTAGATGGTGCCAAAGGCCTCGCCTGTAGAGCCCACAACCTGCTCGCCATATAGCTGTGCAAGGGGGTTGAGAAGATCCTCGTTGTGGAGCTGAATGCGGATGTCGTAATCATCGTAGAACATATCCTCGACGACGATAACATTTTCGCTGTCGCCATCAACGTGGCTCTTCACGAGGCGTGAATCTACGTTCATATACTGCATACACCAGGTTGATGTTACCACGGCGTAGCCTGTGAAGTTGTTCACGTCAAACTCCGAGCAACGCTGCAGTGTGACAGTGGTCGTGGTGTCGCTCTCGAGGCTGACATACTCATTGTCGAGTACAAGGCTCAAGGTGATGTTTAGCTGATCGTTGTGGTCGATATTCTCGGCGATGCCACGAATGCGTAGCACTGTGCTGAGCTTGCCAGCCTTGATGCAGAGGGTGTTCTTCTCGAGGACGTAGTGGTAGCCCTCGATGGCACTGCTCTCTGTCGCGATAACCTCCACACCAAAGTATCGGTCGCTATCGGTGCTGTGTGTCGAGGCTATCTGGACCTCGAACCACTCTTCGTTGTCGACCACTCCAAAGCTGTAGCTCGGCTCCGAGAACATAATGTAGTTAGGCCCATCATAAGTAGGCTCCTCGCTTTTGCATCCTATGCCAAGCATAAGGAGTGCAATAAGTGCGATGTTGAGAATATTCTTTGTAAATCTCATTGTGGTAAAAAATTTGCTCGTTTTATCGGATTAAAATTGACCTTGTAACTATCTGCCTAAGTGTGTCGTTGGTCGAGTGGTGGACCGCTTCTAACAAGCAGAATAGCAACAAAGGTTGTGTTTGTGAATATATGCCACTTGGCAAAATATCACATTTAACACAAATACGTGCAAATATAGACATTTTAGCGGGATATGCAATATCAAAGAGACAAATATTCGAATATTTATTCCTTTAGGAATATATTCAAGTAAGGCTTTGTGATCTTTTAGTGTGATGTTGTCTCGGCTCGGTGAATATTTTTGAAGTGGGTATTTTTACCTATTTTTTTTCGATTTAAGTATTAATACTACCCGTTGCCGAGACCACAAATTGTAATTTTGTCGACAGCAGAATAGCTCTTTATTATGGGAAAATATTATGATATGTTGACCGAGGATATACGCTTTGTTGAGGGCCTTAAGGCCTGTATGAATTGTGGCGTGTGTACTGCGGTGTGCCCTGCGGCGGAGTTCTATAACTACGATCCGCGTCAGATTGTTGCAACGGTGCAACTGCGTGATGATGAGGAGATTGAACGATTGTTCAAGAGTAACGAAATTTGGTATTGTGGCGAGTGTATGTCGTGCAGACCACGCTGCCCTCGTGGCAACACCCCTGGCTATGTCATCCAGGCACTTCGCACCCTCTCGCAGCGTCTCGGCCTCTTTGTCGAGAGCGAAAAGGGGCGTCAGCAACTCGCCCTAAAACGACTCATTGGCGATAATATCCTTGCAACGGGATATTGCCTCACGCCAAGAAATATCCTCCCCGAGCTCCATCCCGAGCAGGGTGCTGTCTGGGAGTGGGTCTTTGACAACCACGAGGATATATATGGACGCTTCTCGGAGAGTTATCTCAAGGAGGGTGCTGGTGCTCTGCGTCGTATGGACCAGGGCTCAATGGAGGAGCTACGTCGCATATTCGAGGTCTCGGGAGGCAAGGAGTTTTACGATACCATCGAACGCCACTCCGAGCGTAAGGCTCGTGAGATGGGCTACGATGGGGCAACAGATGAGTATATGATGGAGACCTACACCTATAACTCCGAAAATCACTATTAGAAATGGCAAGAAGAGCATCGTGGCAGGAGTATCAGAAGGATATCGCTGCCGATAAATACTACTATGCACGCAGTTGCATACGCCAAAACTTCTTCCCTGGAAGCGAGCGTGCGTTCTTGGATATTCTGCGTAATGACCTCAATATCGATATATTTGACGACCCCCTGCATAGCTCTTGCACAGGTATTGGCTATCACTCAGATGTGGTCCCACTCGAGACTATTATGACCGTTGTGGCTCGTCAGTTTTCACTAATGGCCGAGGCGGGCTACGAGAACTTCGTCTCGTCGTGCATCACGTCGTTTGGTATATATAATGAGATACTTGCAACCTGGGAGGAGTTTCCAGAAACTGAGGAGCGTACACGTCGATTTCTCAAGGAGGCAACGGGCCGTGAGCTCGTGAAGCCTCGCTCCATTGCCCACACCTCGGATGTGATGTTTCTGCACCGCGAGGCTATTGCTCAAAGAGCGAAACATCGTCTGGTCGACATTGCGACGGGTGAGCCTCTAAGAGTCGTGGAACATATCGGCTGTCACTATGCAAAGATATTCCCTAAGTCGGGAATTGGTGGCTCGGAGTTTCCATACGTATTGGCAGGAATGATCGAGTCGTGGGGTGGTGAGGTTGTCGACTATCCTGAGCGTCGCCACTGCTGTGGCTTTGGCTTCCGTAACTACATTGTGCAGGCAAATCGTGGCTCGTCAATAGCAAATTCGCACAAGAAACTCGAGAGTATGGCACCCTACAAACCTGATTTCATTGTGGCCAACTGCCCTGGATGTGCTATGTTTCTGGATAAGTGGCAGTATGCAATTGCCGAGATGGATGGCACGACTTATGGTGCTGATGGTCACGGTATTCCGGTGCTTACTTACGAGGAGATGGCTGGCCTTGTCTTGGGTTACGATCCCTGGGAACTTGGTATGCAGTTTCATCAAGTCGATGTTGAGCCTCTGCTCGAAAAGCTCGGCGTGGCATACGATCCCGATGCTAAGTTCCTGGGCCGCGATGGTAAGCGTATTGGTCGCCCAAAGCAGGTTGCTGTCAACTGCTCGGACTTGCGACAGATATATCAAATTAAAGATAATCTCGTAAGATGGTAAAGCGTGTTGTAATTATTGGCGGCGGTGCTGCGGGTATGCAGACAGCCCTTGAGCTCAAGGCTCGTGGCCTCGAACCCTCGATCATCGAACGTGACATTGAGCTCGGCGGTAAAGTTCGTGGCTGGCATAAGCTCTTCCCATCGTTTACGCCCGCCGAGGAGGTGCTACGTCCGCTTGTTGATAGGGTTAAGAGCGAGCGTATTCGCTGCTTCTTAGGTCAGGAGGTCACCGCCGTAGCCTCAGATGGTGTTATGCTCCGTTCTGGTGAGCGTGTTATGGCAGATGCTGTGGTAATTGCCACCGGCTTTACACTCTTTGACGCTCACCGCAAGCAGGAGTATGGCTATGGACTATACAATAATGTCGTCACGTCGGTCGACCTTGAGCGTATGATGAAGAGCGGTCGTGTGACGTTGGCTGATGGTAGCGAGCCACGACGCATAGCAATACTTCACTGTGTAGGCTCACGTGACGAGAAGGTGGGGCAGCGGCACTGCTCGAAGGTGTGTTGCATCACGGGTGTGAAGCAGGCTATAGAGCTTCGAAAGATGTGTCCCGAGGCCGATGTCTTCAACTTCTATATGGATATCCGTATGTTCGGCCCTGGGTACGAGGAGCTCTATCGCGAGGCACAGGAGCGTTACAACGTCCATTTTGTGCGTGGACGCATCTCCGAGGCTGCCGAGACCATAAACGAGCGAATACAGATTAAGGCCGAGGATACGCTCACGGGACGTCCATTGCGTATGACTGTCGATATGCTCGTCTTGCTGGTGGGTATGAGTCCCAACTATGAGACGAGCGACATCGCAGCATCTGCCCAGCTGCCACTTGCACCAAATGGCTATTTCAGGGCTAAGGACTCGTTCCTCGGTGCTGTGATGAGTGAGCGTGAGGGGATCTTCTATGCCGGAGCAGCAACAGCCCCTAAGAGCCTTGCCGACACTCTTGCCGAGGCTTCGCTCACAGCGTCGGCTGTCGATGCTTACCTCAAGCGAAGGTTTAACGATTAGAGTGACTATGCGAATAAATTTTGGATATGACATAAATCGCCCGCGTGCTATTGACTTGGATAACAATGATTTGCGAAAGAGTCTTGATATCATCGCGGAGCTGCCCGAGGTGCAGAGCTGCATAGGCTGCGGCTCGTGTACAGCATCGTGTACGGCGGGTAACCTCACGACGTTTAACTTCCGCAAGCTACATACCTCGGTGCGTCGAGGAGAGTATAAGGGAGCATACGAGGAGCTTAGCAAGTGTATGCTATGTGGCAAGTGCAGATTGGTGTGTCCTCGAGGTATAAACACACGAGCCCTTGTGATGCTCATAAAACGTAAGTTGGGTGACTTTTAGTTGCTCAAAATAGTTTGATTTGAAGATTCTTAGCTATGATATTTTTTGCCCCGTTTACCGTCCCTTTTATTGTGGGCACACTCTTTCTGTTTGCCGTCGTAGCGTTCAAGTGGACGTTATGGTTGGTGCGTCTCAAGCGTGTCGATAGGGTGCTTATCGCTCAAAACATCTTCTCGCTGGCTACACTTAAGGCTACGTGGGAGGTTGTTCGTGAGTCGCTATTGCACGTTCGCATCTTCCGCCATAACCCCGCATTGGGTTTTATGCACGCCTCTTTGGCCTTCGGATGGTTTCTGCTTATTGTCGTGGGCTGGGCCGAGACTGTAGCCTATCTTGGTTGGGAGTGGGTGCCACTCCAGGGCCACGTCTTCTTCAAGTATTTCGCACCACTAAATGGTATCAATAGCCATATTATGTTCTTCGAGCACTTGATGGATGCGTTGCTTTTGGTCGTGCTTACTGGTGTTGCTATGGCGTGGTTTAAACGCTTGAGGTCAAGAGCTTTAGGTATGCGACGCACAACGAAGCATAGGTTGCTCGATAGGGTAGCACTCACTGCCCTGTGGTTTATCTTTCCCGCACGTCTTGTGGCCGAGAGTGTCACCGCTGCGGTGTATGGCGGTGGTGGCTTTATGACAGCGTCGCTGGGTGGTGTGCTTGGCGATGTGGTGCCTCACGATTTGCTGATGTTGGCCTATGAGCCTGTGTGGTGGATCTATTCGTCGTTGCTTGCTGCATTCTTCGTTGCAATGCCCTTCTCGCGATATATGCACATCTTCACCGAGATTCCGCTTATCTTCCTAAGACGTTGGCAGTTGAAGCCGTCTGCAGAGCGTAGCTCGTACGATAACTTCGAGGTTGAGGCCTGCTCGCGTTGCGGTATATGTATCGACCCTTGTCAGCTTCAGGCCGATCTTGGCATCAACGACGTGCAGTCGGTCTACTATCTGCGTGATAGACGCTACAATATGCTTAAACTCAAGGTTGCGAACAACTGCTTGATGTGTGGCCGCTGTGAGGCGAAGTGTCCTGTGGGTATCAATCTAAATACGCTGCGTCTGAACTCTCGTGCCAAGCGACGCAACATCCCGAATGAGGGTCGTTATCGCTATCTGCGTAATCTCGATCGCTCGTCTGGTGAGGGTCGTGTGGGCTACTTTGCAGGGTGTATGACACAGCTTACACCAGCAGTGCAACGCTCTATGGATAAGATATTTGCAGCTGCAGGCGAGAGTGTGTGGTATGCCGACAAGGAGGGTGGTGTCTGCTGTGGTCGTCCTCTGATGCTCACAGGCGAGACCGACGCAGCTCGTAAGATGGTGGCGTATAACACCGACCTCTTTCGTCGCCACGAGATCACCACGCTTGTGACATCGTGCCCTATATGCCTTAAGGTCTTTCGTGAGAGCTATCACCTCGAGGGTATTGAGATTCTGCACCATAGCCAGTATATCGACCGCCTCATAGAGGAGGGTAGACTCACGCTTAGGTGTGATGACGAGCTGCTGACATATCACGACCCTTGTGAGCTTGGGCGTGGTGCTGGCATCTATGATGAGCCTCGCCGCGTTATATCGCACGTCGGTGAACTTGTCGAGACGGAGCATAACCGTCGCGAAGCCTTGTGCTGCGGAGGCTCGCTGGCTAATACGGTGATTAACGATTCGCAGCAGCAGCGTATAGCCGAACGTATGACCCGCGAGCTTGAGGCAACAAGGTGTAGGCGTATCGTCACTGCCTGTCCACTATGTAATAAGAGTATCGCCCGTGCAACGCGTCTCGACGTTGTCGACTTGGCAGAGGTGGTGGCTAAAAATATTGTGTAGATCCAAAATACCTCCCGCCCGAGGCCTAAGCTTCTAAAAAAAAATGTTTTGTGTTAATATGCTGTTGTTTAAGTGGTTAGTGTTCTGTGTGGTAAAATAAATATAAATATTTTTAAAAATTATTTGCACGATACGATTTTTTGCACTATCTTTGCACTCGCAATTAGGAAATACGTCGCAAGACTATTAACGATACATCGCGGGGTAGAGCAGTTGGCAGCTCGTCGGGCTCATAACCCGGAGGCCGGAGGTTCGAGTCCTCCCCCCGCTACTTAAAAGGAGAAACTTAACGGTTTCTCCTTTTTTCGTTGCGGGGGTCGGCCTCGAACGGCTCACATTTACATTCCCCCTAAATCCCCCTTTGTCAAAGGGGGACTTGTGGCAAGATTCTGTCTTGCATTGCTCCGCAATCTGAAACACAGCCACATAGTCACGGATAAATTGGTTAGAAAAACGTTAAGCAAACATACATCACAAGGTCGTAAGATTTTGTCAAAGAGCCCTCTAAAGGCTCTTTAATAAAGCTGATGTTTCGGAATTTCAATAATTTGAAATGTACGAAACTCACTATAACTCATTATTAGCAATCGGTGGTTATCTCTGCCGATTGTCTTTTTTAGTGTTTTTGTGAGTATGTTAAGTCTTTTTCGAACATTGAGCGTTATATATTTGGAAGCGCGTTTCCAATAAATGACAACAAATTATGAAACTAACAAATGAAAACAAGCAACTCACCCGCCTCGCTGAGCTAATGCAGTCAGAGCGCGACCATCTGTTTCAATACGCCTGCTATCGGTTAGGTTCTGCCACCGAAGCTGACGACGTGGTGCAAGACCTCTACCTGCGGCTCTGGAAACAAGGTGCCCGACTTGCTGAGATTGAAGACTTAAAAGGCTATGTATATCGTTCATTGATAAATAGTTGCACCTCAGTTTTACGTTCTCGACAACAGTTTGCGACCACCGAAACTCTCGACACATTGAGCAGCGAAGACCTCGCTCCGAAAGATTTCGAACAAGAGTTTCGATTGATCGAACGACTTATGGCACTCTTACCCGATGAGCAGAGCGAAGTGATCCGATTGCGAATCTATGGCGGTCGTCAATTTGACGAGATTGCCTCGATTTGCAAGATTCCTCTTACAACGGCCAAATCGCGTTTTCGCTATGGCATTGACAAGTTGCGTGAAGCCCTCGAAAAGCGTGGGCTGATTTAACTCACTGTAAAAGAGTAACATTATGAAAACTAACAACAATTTAGACAATTTTTCGGACATTCGCGTTGTGAACCTTCTCACACCACGTTTTGCACCTACAACATCACTCGAATTCAAAGCTCCCGCACCGCGTCGTCGCACGCTGTGGCAGGTAGCACGCATTGGAGCCGTTGCGGCTATGGTTGCAGTAGTAGTCTTCATCGGCATTAGCGGCGTGCAGACCAGCACCGCCCGCGATGTTGTCGAGCGAGCGTTGACTCAACTTCTCGAATCGGATAACTGCCTAGTTCGATTTACCGCAAATGTTACCGCAAACAAGAGTTCACAGGAAGAACTCTATGATATTGATTTCGATGGCACTCCGATGCCGGGCACCGTTGAGATTCGCAAAGAGGGCTCAAAGATTAAAATGGCTATCAAATGGCAGGACCAGGCTCGTTCTATGGAACTCTATGACGGCGAAAGCTATCGACGCTACCAGAATGGACAATTAGTACTCGAGCGACCCCACGGAGAAATCGACCTCACTCAGTTCTCTACGATCGATAAATTGAATGAGTACGCTTTGTTAACGGGTATACTGCTAAAATTCCGCGAGGAAGGCGATATGATCATAGTCAGCACTAGGGGCGACAAGGTCGGGATTGTTGCTCGTTTCTCAAAAAGCGAGGGTCGCCTGCTCGGTGCTGAGTGCTCAGGACTATACAATGGACAGCAAGTTACGGTACTAACCGTCAATCAGATTGATTTCGATGTGCTACCCACTGAGTAGGTGCTGCATATCCTTTTATAACAATACCCTCCTGGGAACTCTCCGCTTATAAACTCTAATTCATTATTGGCAATCGGTGGTTAAAGCTGCCGATTGCCTTTTCATATCTTTACATTAAAAGTCGCAAGATTTGTCCTCTTCTTTTTCTTTGAATTGCTCGCAAGCGACTATTGCATAGTTGGGCCAATATGAAAAACAGACTCAATGAAACTACATTCGGGCAAAACTATGGCAAAAATGGTGGGTACTTTTTTGCCTATGGGGACAAAACAGAGGGAGAGCATATAGTATCATCGACATTGATACTATATGCTCTCCTGCTTATTCTGAAAAAGTTGGCATCGTTACCAAATTTTTCAGCATTGACACTTTATGTGCTTTTGTCAATATAGCCCCGTTGCTAACTCTTGGTGGGGGAGTCGGAGCTACTCTTCAAAAATGGTTTGATTGTAGGGTACGGGCATAGATGGTTGAGTCGTCAATACTGTCGGCACTGCGTAGAACAGAAAATATGTTAGCCCCCATAAGCTTAGGCATTGGAGGCGATGAGTACCAAACGTATTGGATGCTCTTGTTTGCAGCGTTGATTATTGCCTGAATGAGGCAACTCTTCTACTTCACGCTACGCTGAATGTATGAGGTGTAGTCCTTGATTACTGGCTTATAGTCGGCGTGTGCCATAAGTGTTGATGATATTATAAAGTCTGCCGACGAACGGTTTATAGCTGTTGGAACGTTGTAGAGCGTCGCCAGGCGGAGCAGTGCCTTGACATCCACGTCGTGTGGCTGTGCCGACATTGGGTCCCAAAAGAATACCAACACATCAATCTCGTTGTTTGCAATCATCGCACCCAGCTGCTGGTCGCCACCCAATGGTCCAGACTTCAGCATTGTAATGTCGAATCTTGTGTTTGCTGCGTCCTTGCCACGACGCTCCATAAGTGTCTCTGCAACGATGCGTCCTGTAGTTCCGGTACATATCAGGCGGTGTGACAATAACTTCTCCCAGTTCCAAGCGACCCATTCAGCGAGGTCGTGCTTCATTGCATCGTGAGCAACAAGTGCTACTGTTAATCTCTTTTCCATAAATCTCTTCTTCTTTTCTTCTAAATTATTTCCTCTTATTTCACGATGCAAAAATAGTGTAAGATTGTTTCCTCAAGGTTGCATATCTGTTAAGTTTTGATTAAGAGATAGTCACGAGCGAGGATACACTAATATATAATAGGCGAGTGGCAGTCACTTTTAATTCGATGATGGCTTAATTGCTGTTTGGGTAATTATCTTTTTCTCGGGGTGGAGGGTGAGTAACCTAAATTTTTTGTAACTTTGCGTTATGAGCGAAACGAAAATTACTATTCGGGCGGCTGTGCCTGATGATGCAAAGACCATAGCACAAGTAGTAGCGATGGCCATTGGCGATGAAGTTGCCTTAAGGCGTTACTGTGGCGATGACTACTTAGCGGTGCTTCGACAGGTTGCCGAGGCTTGCGACACGCAGTATAGCTGGCAGCAAGGCCTTGTTGCTGAGGTAGATGGCCGTGTAGTTGGTGCTGTCGTGGGCTACGATGGTGCAGCATTGCAGAGGTTACGTGAGGGGACGTTCTCTATTCTCGATAGGTTGGTGGGGCGTCCTCGTACGATTGTCGACGAGTGCGAGGCGGGCGAGTACTACCTCGACTCGGTGGCTGTGCTACCCCCATTTCGTGGTCGGGGTGTAGCTCGTGCCCTTGTTGAGGCTTTTGCCGATAGAGCCTTTGCCGAGGGCCACGAGCGTGTTGGTCTTATTGTCGACTGCGATAATCCAAAGGCCGAGAGGCTCTACACCTCAATAGGCTTTGAGCGTGTTGGCAGACGCGAGTTTTTTGGACATAATATGTGGCATCTGCAACTAGAGAAAAGGATATAAACGTATGGCTGTGCATTTAAATATGGCTATTTATAGTCGTACTATGGGCATCTATGAACATCTCGACTTTAAGACAATTAAGCCTGCCTACGAGGATGAGCAATGACGCCCATTCTCTTTGCTATATATAGAGTTGTAAGTGATTAAAATTTGTATGTTATGCGACGTGTTTTTGTTACTGGTGGAGCTCAGGGCATTGGACGTGCCATCGTCGAGGCTTTTGTCTTAGCGGGCGATTGTGTTGCCTTTTGCGATATAGACTCGGTGCGAGGCGAGGAGCTCGCACTAAAGACCTCAGCAAGATTCATTCTTGCCGACGTTGCCGATAAAGAAGCTCTGGAGTGTGCTATGAAGAGCCTATTCGACGAGTGGGGTGATATAGATATTGTAGTTAACAATGTGGGTGTCAGTGAGTTTGAGTCTATTATAGCCACCTCCGTTGAGCACTTTGAGAGGGTTATCTATATCAATCTCCGCTCTGTGTTCATCACTTCGCGACTTATGGCTATGCACCGCGAAACGTATGGAGCTAAAAGTCGCTACGGACGCATTGTAAATATCTCGTCGACACGCTATCTACAGAGCGAGCCAGGCTCTGAGGCCTACGCCGCATCGAAGGGTGGTGTATGGTCGCTCACTCACGCTCTAGCAGTCTCGCTCAGTCCCTATTATATCACAGTGAACTGCATTGCTCCAGGGTGGATAAGTGTTCGTGAGGATGAGATTTTGCGTGATGAGGACCACGCGTTTCATCCCTCTGGTAGGGTGGGGCGTGCCGAAGATGTTGCCCGCGTATGTTTATTCCTTTGCGATGCTAATAGTGATTTTATCAATGGCGAGTGTATCACGGTCGATGGTGGCGTGACAAAGCGTATGATCTATCCTGAATAGGGCTCAAAAGTATCAAAATGTAGCCAAGGTATTTTTTGCTTATTTTTAATGGTATAATACCACTTTTTTGAGGAGCAACAAATAAATATATTTTTTTGTTAGACACCGATTTTTTTCAAAGAATATCTTCAACTTCTCTCTATCAGTCATATAGCCAGCGTACACAAATAAGTTCAGTCCAATGGAATAATCAAACCTAAAAAAATCTC
>JAEIGA010001006.1_pt1 | contig 42463 bp, 31 predicted proteins | sample 9270691 | NCBI WGS metagenome assembly JAEIGA01 (sample SAMN17057246, study PRJNA624740) | gut metagenome | biome: biome; isolation source: fecal sample | host: Bos grunniens | place: China: Xizang | collected 2019 | reverse complement strand
TCGTATATTACACTTGGTAACAACAATTTTAACGGATCTTCTATCTTCTTTTTACGCTGTCCCATACCACAAAGATAGTATATTTTCAAATCTTTCCCACCGTAAATTTCCGGTGATCCCAAAAAATATATAAGATGAGTCTATACCTCCCCAAAGACTAAGATGCCATTTTAATTTTATTAAAATATATTTTCGAGTTTCACTCTCTTACATTTCTGCATCTTTGAAATTCTTTTTATCCTATTTTTATTACTCTTTTTTATGAGGATAGTCACTATTAACGACAAAAAAAGAATAAGAATAAATTTAAAAATAGCTCAAATAGAGTCGAAATAAATTATAAACAACTTCTAATAAACACTCAACAGACAATCACAACTATTTGGTCGACTTATTTTCTCTTTTAGGAAACCATCCTCGTTCAACTCGCTTCCTCTGCTCAAAAACCTCTCCAATACTCCAAAAACTAGAAAATGCAACCACTCCTAAAAAGACAGAAAGAATAAGTTCATCGCAACAAAGCGATAAAATGGAACATACAATTCCCAAAACTAAAAATGCCCACCAACATTTCACTCCGAAATAATATTCTCCTTTTATTACTAACGGATGAAATAACCCAATAACAAAGAAGGAGAAAAATCCAATAATCAAACCGGTTAAATTATTTAATTCTATAAAATCAAACATATACAATCCTAAAATTTTAGCATTTATCTTTTCTGCAAAGGTACTTATTTTTAGTTAGGTATAAAGATACTTAAAGAAGAAAAAATAGAAAAATTCACTACATTTAATGATGGCGATTTCATTTCTTTTATCGTATTTTTGCAAAAAAAATTGATGAAAAAAAAGTTACATAATAGAATAACGTATTTCCCATTTATCTTGTTGGGTATAATAATTATATACTTAATAATTAATAGCTTCATTGGAAAAACTCTTCAAAATTCGACCGTCATTCCCAATTTATATACTTCTACTCCTCTTCTGTTTTTATGGGGTTTATTAGGAGTGACCGGTATGGTGGTTCTACTCAGGAATGGAGATGGAAGGAAAATACCATTGCTTCTGTTTCACTGTTCCCTGATTCTAATTCTACTTGGAGCTTGTGTCACTCACTTTACTCATGAAAGCGGAATCTTGCATCTACGAAAAGGTGTAGAAAAAAACAAATTCGTCTCTTTTCAAGAGAACCGACTTATCAAACTTCCTTTTTATTTAAGTCTTTCTGAATTTAACGTAATCAACTATCCGGGAACAACTACCCCGGCCGACTATAAAAGCATTGTTCATATCCCAAAAAAGCAAAAGTGCATCCCTGCAACAATATCCATGAACAAGATATTAAATATAGATGGATATCGCTTTTATCAAACCAGTTACGACGAAGATTTAATGGGAACAATTTTAACTGTAACCTACGACAAATGGGGAGTACGCATAACCTACATTGGTTATGGTCTACTCTTCTTCTCCATGTTCCTACTGCTATTTGCACCCAAAGGGAAATTCAGACATCTCCTAAAAGATAAACGCTGGAAAATGCTCTCGGTATTGCTTCTTTTCATGACTATTCCCAATCAGGGTTGGGCAAAAACAAAAACTCTTTCGGATGAAGAATTAGCTGCTTTCGGTCAAATCTTAATACAACACCAAGGACGTATCTCCACAATGGAAAATTTCGCAAGTGACTTTACAAAAAAAATTACCGGAAAAAGCTCTTATAAAGAATATTCAGCCCTCGAAGTGCTCTGTGGATGGATTTTTGCACCTAAAATTTGGCAGAACGAACCTATGTTCAAAATCAAAGGTAAATATGAACAAAATGTATTAGGAATAACTTCAGACTACGCAAAATTTACCGACTATTTTAACAATGACGTAAGTTACAAAATAGAGGAATTTATGTCGCAACCCGCCACCTCAAAAGAGAAAGAAAAGAGATGGAAAAAGTTAAGTATTATCGACGAGAAGGCCCAACTTATATTCATGCTACACTCAGGAGAACTTATCAAAATTTTCCCTATAAACAATAGAGGAAATATCGAATTACGTTCATCTTCAGAAGCTAAATCTTACACATTAAATTCTTACGATTCACTCCTAACAAATCACTTTATCCCACTTCTATATGAATCAATACAAAAAAGAGAATCTTGCCAAGTATGGATAGAGCAGTTCAAAAAACATCAATTACAAAAGTTAGGAGACAATGCACCTTCCGCAGTTCAACTAAAAGCAGAACAACTATATTTAAAGTACAATATTTTGCCAACATTAGGGTATTGCACATTAATAATCGGATTTATTGCCTTTGTTCTACTATGCTTACAACTTATTGGGAATCGTCGTTTCTACCGATTCCAAACACTCTCCATAGTTTTTTTACTATTGTCATTTGCCTACCTATCATTTATCCTATCACTAAGGGGAATAATATCGGAACGACTCCCTTTTTCGAACGGACATGAAACAATGCTTTCTATAGCATGGATGGCACAACTTGGCGCACTGATAGCCCGAAAAAAAATAAGTATTGTCATTCCTATGGGAATTTTAATATCTGGATTTGCGCTACTAGGAGCAACGTTAAGTGATTCAAACCCGCAAATAACCCACCTTATGCCGGCATTAAATTCCCCTCTGCTCAGCATTCATGTTTCATTAATGATGATATCCTATACACTGATTGGATTTATAACTATTATCTCTCTACTATCAGTAATTTTGATTTTATTCCAACAAAATAATGAAGCTATCCAAAATCTCACATCTCTTAACCAATTATTACTCTATCCTGCACTATTTTTCATGAGCGCAGGAATATTTATCGGAGCCATTTGGGCCAATGTTTCGTGGGGGAATTATTGGTCATGGGATCCGAAAGAGACTTGGGCTCTTATCTCTATGTTGTACTACTCTATTGCCATGCACAACGACTCGTTACCATTCTTACGCAAACCTCACCTATTTCACCTCTATCTTATAATTGGAGCTTTTTTGATTTTAACAACCTATTTTGGAGTAAATTACTATTTTGGAGGGATGCATAGCTATGCTTGATTTTAAAGAATATCACTAATTGTGGCGACTATTTCTGAAAATATCCCTAATAAAAGGGATTTTACAAAAAAATATAGCATTGTATCTTTGTATCAGAAAATTAAAACAGAGTCTCTAATTACACAAAAGAGACTCAACAATGGACGATTAGAAGAGTGTTGCTTTTGTAAGCCATAATTTTTGCAACAATCTTCCTTTCGAGGAATCAATAAGTTTGTGAATAAATCAAAAAAAGAACCACCTTGTGAAAAGTGGTTCTTAATTTTTATTGGAGACTGCTCAAATATCAGGATTTTCAGGAAGAGAAGAATCATACTCACGCATGTGACGATAAAGCGTCTCTACTCGATAAGTAATCCACTCTTTAAAACGAGAAAGAAGTGCCTCTGCATCTTTACCACACTGCCACAATTCAGCATTCTTTTCAAACGATGATTTTCCATACAAATAGTAAGACTCTGCAAAATCATATAATTCAGGCAAACGACGAGCAAACTCTTTATACACTTCATAATAAGCTTTCTGAAAAGCTCTATTCTGTCTAATATAATAAAAGAACATATAGCCACTTCCTCGATAAGAATAGCCAACATCATTGGGCCAAATTGGAGTTCCTAACAATCTCCAATCCATCGCAGGCTGAAAATCGTACATTTGAGAATATTGACCAAACGCTAAATCAAAATCCCACAATGGTCCCATACTGAACAAAGAGCCCAAAGTATCCAATTTATAGAAATAGACACTCTTAGGCCAATTCACTTCGTTATTAAACGTTACATCATAAACAAAGAATGTTTTCGCTAACAACTCTACATCAATATAATTCATGATGTCATCTGAATCCTTCTCCGCGATTGCCTCTTCCAGCTCTTTTAATTCCAACTTTGTCTTAGAGAAGAAATAACGTGCATTTTCTTCCTGCATCTCATCCAAATCCGGCTCTGAAACGCAAAAAGGCAAGTGAAAAATAGAGGACGAATCCTTGTACTCCTCTTGATATTTATTGGAATAAGGATCTTCAAAAAGATAGGTATCAAATTCCAATATATAGGCTCCCAACTCTTCTTCCGAATCTACACTATTATTAGCAATCCCTATTTTCTCAGTAAAAGAATAATTTCCTCTATACTCTCCGTTAAGATACAAATCTACCGGCAGCATGTGGTTGGTAAAAGGAATTCCCAACATGTGTCCTATCTTCATTGCCATCGCATTACACATCATACTTGAATCCCGATAATTATTTAGCAAATTCCAACTCTTTCCTTTATCTAAACCTAATGGTTTGCCTTTTTTATAAAGTTTTAAACGATATGGCTTTTTATGCGTACTACTCCAAGTTGTATTCCCACGTCCCTTAATTAATGTAGAATCAATAAAACCGGGAAAAACACCATTATCAGTTATTTCAATTTTAGCCGATAGATAGTCTGTTTTACTAACTACATCTTGACCTCCATTTGTCCAAACATAAACTCTATTGACAGATGCTGTATCTGATGGAAAATCTACGGAAACAGATATACGATTCTCATGAGGGAAGAAATCATAAATTCCATCTTCAACCTCTTTTAAAATCATAATAGAAGAATCAACTAACAAGAACTCTACTTCTTCTTTAAAGTTCACAACACTTTTTTTGCTTTTTATCCTCTCTCCATTGTTAAACACTTTTACTCCCGATTTGATTTGAAAAGAAGGAATCAAATAATGACCTATCGAATTCACTGCTGCTATCCATTTATTTAGAGTTTGATCCCAAACACAATCAATATTAGAAGGCAATTGTAAATTATACTTATCATTGAAGTGAAACGTAACGAACTGAGTCGGATGAGGTGCATCAAATGAAACTCTTGAAATTTCATTAATTGGATAAGAAAAAAGTTTTGTCCCTACCATCACTATATGCTCGTCCCTATTTGTTTGAATAGATGTGACATCTTCTATAGGAAATCCAATTATAGTGGAATCTGTCTTATAGATGTAAATATTCTGATTTGCCAATGACGAGAAACTACATAATAGCGTAAAATATAATATAAAAAATTTACTTTTCATTTTTTCAAAAATTTAAATGTTAAGTGATCAAATACAAACAAATAAACTCCATGTCTTAAAGACCCTAACACAACTTCCATATAACAATCACCTCTACTCTTTATTTGCGGAAGAATCACTCTACCCTCAACATCCGTCAAGGTAAAATCATTCTTAGCCAATGCACCTTTTACAATCAATCGCTCATTGTCAATATAGACTGATGAATATTTTGATAAATCTTCTTTAATTATCGTAGATTCAAAATCACCAAATGAGTAAAAGGAAAAATCTTTACGATTAATTTTCAAATTAAAGTTAGCGGCATCAACCTGTATGCTATCTTGAGGAAAAGTTATTTCAGGCTCATCCGATAATGCGATCGCATTAACACTACCATCCACCATAGTCAGAATAAGTGATTTTCCCTCCGCTAATAAATTAGGAAGAGATAAACACATGATTAACAATAAAGTAAAAACACCTTTCATACCAAACACTTTTATTTGTAATTAGTTCTAAATCAATTTTAAGACAAAAGAATCTATAAATCAAAACATTTCACAAAAAAACATTCAAAAAGAAAATCAAATAACTATTTTCTCAAATGTAAATTTAAAATTTAACAAACAAAAAAAAATAATAAAAAAAAACACTCATAGAGAAAAAAACTCTATGAGTGTTTTATAAATTCCTCCAAAAAATTTAAATTCAAATTTAAATTCTTTGAATTATAGCAATTATAAAAAATTACTTAGCCAAATAGTCCTTTACATCGTCGTTATGAACCATACGCTCGTCGAAGTAGTAAGCTCCGGTTTTAGGAGACTTAACCATTTTGATTACCTTAGCGTAAGCACGACCTTCACCTTTTTGTAGTGTTGCAACCGCTTTCTTTGCCATGATTCAATCAATTTTAAGATTACTTAATTTCTTTATGAATAGTGTATCTCTTCAAGATTGGGTTGTATTTCTTCAATTCCAATCTATCAGGAGTATTCTTTCTATTTTTTGTAGTGATATAACGAGAAGTTCCCGGCATTCCACTCTCTTTATGCTCGGTGCATTCCAAAATTACTTGCACGCGACTTTCTTTACTTTTCTTTGCCATTATACGATCCTCCTTTAAATGATACCCTTTCTTGCTGCATCAATTAATGCTGCGTTAATACCTTTCTTATTGATGATACGAAGACCCTTTGCTGAAACTTTAAGACGAATCCAACAATCTTGTTCAGGCCAATAGAATTTCTTCGTAAACAAGTTTACATCGAATGTTCTCTTTGTTCTTCTCTTTGAGTGAGAGACATTGTTCCCATTCATTGCAGTTTTACCAGTAATTTCACAAATTTTTGACATCGCTGTATAAAATCTAATAGTTTTACATATAAAGCAGGAGTCCTAATTTTCTTCTGATCTTTCCTCTCGGAAAGCAGCGTAACTATCAGAAATTCAAACTATAAATCCCCTTTTCTTTCATTTTATCGATGTATCTCACTGCGCATCTTAGCGAAATACTTATCGAGGTGCAAAGGTACAATCTTTTTTATTTTCAGCAAATTCTTTTGCAAAAAAAATTGCTTCCTTCACAGTTTTTTCCATATTTTGTTCTCTATCACCACCAAAATAATAACATTTACTCTGCGTTTTTTCACCATCTGAAATCGCAATCCAAACCGTTCCGACAGGTTTTTCTTCGCTGCCACCACATGGGCCGGCAACACCGGAAACTGCAATAGCCAAATCTGACTTCAACAATCGAACGACTCCTTTTGCCATTTGCTCTACCACCGAAGCACATACAGCTCCTTCTGTTTCTAAAGTCTCTTGCTTTACGCCTAACACAGATGATTTCACCTCATTACAATATGCAATTACAGATCCTTTATAAAAAGAGGAACTTCCAGAATGTTTTGTCAACAAAGCTCCTATTCGTCCTCCTGTACAACTCTCTGCCGTCGCTACCATCCATTTATTTTGCAATAAAACTTTTGCAAATGCTACCTCCGGCTCAACATCATCATTCATAGTACAATCCAAATTTAATATCGTATCTATCATATAATTTTCTTCTTTATCTCCATTATTTAGCCCTAAGGCATTCTACAACAACACGCCAATAGATTCAAAATAAACGTTAGAACTATTTAAATTTTTATTTCGCGCATACTTGAGAGGACTTTTAAGACTATTTTATTATTCTTTCGTAGTTAATAGTGACAATTATCAAAAAAGAATAATAAAAAGATACTAAAAGAGAAGAGTGAAACTCTAAGTCAATTTAACAAAAGAAATTAAACGGCTTCTACATCCTTGCTTCTATTCATTCATTTACGATGCTCACATCGCTCCTTTATAAATATAAACAATCCAACTCAAATACTCTTCAAAATTATCACAGCTTAAATTTCCCGAGATTATCATTAATCAAATTCTTAATCAATACGCAATTCCTCTTTATCTTCCTTCTTGAATGAAATACGCTCGAAAGGATTTTTTACTCGTTTCCCAAAATCAGGCATTGCCCATCCTAATCCCATTTGAAGACACTCTACCTTTAATAAATGGGTTTTAAGTTCAATCAAACCAAATAATTTAGGTGTAAAATAGAAACGAGTAATAGCCTTTGTATATAAGATATTCTCTATCCGATTTTCATACTTCTCCCCATTTTCATCTTGATTAGGGAATTTAATTTTAGAAAAACAATAAACTCCCACATGCAACCCCACATTGACTCTATGAGTTGTTATTTCATTTGCCAATGCAACTCCTGCGCGAATACGGTTATACATTCTATCTTCTTTAATGAAATTATATCGAGTATTAACCTCTCGCTGTGTACCATCATACGCATCATTAAAGAAGCAATCTGCTGATAAACCTAAACGATAAGCATTAGAGAGAGGCATATATAATCCTGCACTTATCGCAGCATTCAAATAATAATCACCAAATTTTTCCAATTGATTAGCTCCTGCCGCTCCATAAATTTCCAAAGCCATACAACGATCCACAGGTTTTGCCGGATAATCAACCGGAAGAGGCCATACATTGGGAGTATATTTAAGTCCCAACTTCAAATTTAACAAATTACTATTTTGAGTATTAAGAGTTACATTCCCATTATGATAAGCCATAACATCCGCACCTATATTTATAATCCATTGAGCGAGAGGATTTCCAAATTTAGTTCCGAGTGCAAAATCCATATTAAGTCCGGCACAAGCAAAGCCAGTCAAAGGAAAATAACCATAGTTATAATCGGTTTGATCAAATATTCCAGCCAATCCACCTCCCCATTTTAAATTCAGCGCAAATCTATTGGTATGAACAATTGCCCAATGAAAATAGGGGTAAACATGGACAGCATGATGCATAAACTGAGGTTCATCTATCTTTAAATAACCTGCAGCAAAACCTAACGTTGGAAAGTTGTAAGTATATTCCCAATTTCGATTTCCAAACAACGGAAGCTCCATTCCCAACTCTCCCCCATAACAATTACCATCATCAGACAACGACCACCCATAGTAACCATCCAATTTAAAACGATAGATAGTATTTTTCTGACTATATAGCACACTCAAAAAAAGGGAAGAAAACAATAATATAAACGTTATTATAGATTTATAGATTGTTGTCATTTTATTATTTTTTTATAAAACGAATGCAAATTTATAAAAATCGATGAGATAATCAATGAGATGAATGTGATTTATAGAATTTTATATAAAAGTCGCAATTACGTCGCAGTTTTAAATAAAAAAAGACTGAAAGTAATATCAAAAATATTAACTTTCAGTCTTTCGTGATCAGGAAGGGATTCGAACCCTTGACCCACAGCTTAGAAGGCTGTTGCTCTATCCAGCTGAGCTACCCGACCATCCTTTAATGGTGGTGCAAAGATAGTACTTTTTTATCTATTCCCTAATTTTTTTATCTATTTTTTTATTGATTTTAAACAAAAATATTGTATCTTATTAACTATCAATATAATAAGAAATTTAAAAATCAGATTATAAGATAAAAAAAAGAGACCCTTGGTCTCTTTGTAGCGGGGACGAGAATTGAACTCGTGACCTCCGGGTTATGAATCCGACGCTCTAACCAACTGAGCTACCCCGCCATCATTTTTTTGTTTTGCGGTGCAAAGATAATTATTTTTTTTATAAAACATACATAATTCATAAAATCTTTTTCATATTTTTGTAAAAATGTTTTCTGAATGAATTATTTATGAAAAAGAAATATCTATATTACACTATATTATTAACATTTGTCATTTCATTTTCTCAATTGGGGAGATGCGAAGTTCTCCGATTTACAAACATACCAATTCAGTCAAACGTACCTTACGGAAATATTTATGAGGTTAGAGAAGATTATCAAGGCTTTCTATGGATGGGTACAGAAAATGGTGTAGCTGTATTTAATGGGACAAAATACAAACACTATAAAGAAGAGGAAAGAAATAAACACTCAATACCTCACAACAACGTAAGAAAAGTATTTGAAGATTCTCAGAAAAGATTATGGATTGGAACAAACAACGGGGTAGCTATTTATGATCGTACATTAGATCGCTTCAATAGAATCACTCATAAAGAAGAGTGTACACATGATGTAGCATGGATGGATGAAGATTCTAAAGGCAATATATGGGTTTTGACATATAGTGAGCTAATCCAAATTGCACCTAACTTATCCATGGTGAAAAGTTATCCGATTTTAAACGGATGTTGTTTTGCCATAACTGATAATGAAATTTGGATAGGGTCGTTACTAACCGGTCTGCATCGCTTCGATTTTAAGACAGAGAAAATCACTCCATTCCCCATTGGAGGCTATGAGGCTCCTAATTACGCACATATTCGTTGCATTAAATATGCATCAGACAATCGTTTATACATTGGGACAAGTGATGCCGGCATCATCATATTGAATAAGGATTACACACAGAGTACTCTATCAACAAAAACAAATCCTTCAAAAATAAAAAGTGATTACATCCTATCATTTTACGAAGATAAAGACAAAAAACTTTGGATAGGTTCTGTAAATGGAGAATTGCTAAAATTTGATTTAAAGGAAAGAGAGTTTACTTCAACTGATTTTCAATTCCCTCCAAATACAAATCATCTGACAATAAGTTCCATCACCAAAGATTCCCATAACAACATTTGGATAGGAACGCATCTGTATTGGCTCTTCTTCTCTAGTAAAAACTCCAATTCTTACGAAGTTTTACAATATCAAAAAGATGATAAAACTACCATTTCACACAATTCCGTCACTTGCTTTGCTAAGAAAAATGGTTTCTACCTAGTCGGAACTGATGGTGGAGGACTCAATTTTTACAATCCTCAAACAAAGACATTCCGTCTGGATAAACGTTTTGGAAAAATCATCTTGGATATCAAAGAGGATAAAAATGGTGTTTTTTGGATGGGTACATGGGGGCAAAAAGATATTGGATTAATTGAATATAACCCCAAAACCGACCAAATAAATTTTCATACCAATAATCCTGATGACACGAATTCTTTAACCAATAACTCTGTAAGAAATATATTGGTTGATGGTGATTACCTTTGGATTGGTACAGATGGTGGCGGAGTTTGTCGTTTAAACACGAAAAATAAACACATTGATAATAAATTCAATTGTGAAGAGAGTATCTTTTCTTCTTCAAATCCTCAATGGGTGATTCATTTTATGAAAGATAAAAATGGACGTTTATGGGTAAGTACAAGTGAAGGAATATATACATACCACAATGGTCATTATGAACGCATAAAATTTAAAAATGAAGAACATCTCTCTATCAATGAAATAAAGATGTCTTTCGAGGATTCAAAGGGAAGAATTTGGATTGCTACAACCTCTAAAGGGTTGAGTTTGTACAATCCGAAAGAAAATCACTTGGAAAGTTTTGGAAAAGAACTATTTATAAATTCAAATATAAACTCTATCGAAGAGGATGACTTTGGGAATTTATGGGTGGTGTCTTTAGATAGAATTATCAAATATAACCATGATACAAAAAAAGTACAACATTTTGATTTTTCAAAAGATTTAAATCGAAACACCTTTACCAATCGTTCCATCTACAAGGTAAACGAAAATAAATTTTTCATAGGTTCTAACAATGGTTTATTTATATTCTACCCTCAAAATGAAGAGGATAGTGTAACTTTACAACCTAAAATTTATCTAAACAACTTATACCTTTGGGGTGAAAAAATCATTCCTACAGATTCTTCAAAGATTCTCAACAAAACCATAGCAGAGATTGATACTATTTATTTAAGTTACGATAATAACAACATCAGTATTGACTATTTCGGGATAAATTTTGACCAACCGCAATTATTGCGTTACAAATACAAATTAACCGGATTTCACTCCGATTGGATAGATGCTGAATCGGAAACAAGGGGGTACTTTACCAACTTAGCACCAAAAACCTACACATTTCAAGTGCAAGCTTGCGATATTAATGGAATGTGCTGTTGCTATACAAAACCTCTAACAATTATCATTACTCCTCCATGGTGGAAAACATGGTGGTTCAGGATAATTTCATCTGTTATATTTTTGATTGCCATTTACTTATGGATAAGAATTCGCGATCGTAAAATGAGAGAAAAACAAATTAAATTGGAGAAATTGGTTTCGGAACGAACAGAGGAATTAAGCATAAAAAATAGAGAGATTGAGCTACAAAAAGAGAGTTTGGAACGTCAAAACAAACGCTTGGATGAAACACTTGATACAAAAGATAAAATTTTGTCTATCTTGGCACACGATTTGCGAAATCCGTTAACCTCCATTATCGGGAATTTAGCTTTATCAAAAGATATTAGTGAAAAGAATAATCCTCAGATTATTCAGGCTGAAAAATCAGCCCTAAAGCTTCAAGAACAGATGGAGAATCTTTTGCAATGGGCAAGAATAGAGAATCAAACCATTCTCTATTCTCCTCAAGATACATATCTAGATGCCATAAGCAAAGAGTGTATTACTTTGCACCAAAATCATTGCGAGGAGAAATCGATTCAAGTAATTTGTAACAATCTCACCAATTGTTCTGCCTTTGTAGATGAACGAATGGTGAGTACCATCTTTAGAAATCTTTTAAACAATGCCATAAAATTCACCCCTAAGGGTGGACAAATCGTCATCTCAATTTCTGAAGAGGAAAACTCTATTATTTGGAAAATTTGCGACAACGGTATAGGAATGACTGAAGAGCAAGTTAACAATCTATTTAAAGGAAAAATCACTCAAACAACTTTTGGGACAGAAAATGAAAGAGGCTCCGGTTTGGGTCTAAAAATATGTCAGGAATTCATTCAGACCAATAAAGGTATTATAAATATTACAAGTAAGAAAGGGAATGGCACTCAAATTTCTATCTCCTTCCCGAAAGGAAAATCAACCAAAGAATTAGATAAAGAGGAAACAGAAATAGTTGCGCAACAAAATAATTTAAATATAATAAAAGAGAAGAGTCTGTTAATTGTTGATGACAATGTAGAGATTCTAAGTTTTGTTTGTCAATTATTTCAAGCCAATTACAACATTCTGTCAGCCAATAATGGGGAAGATGCATTAGAAATTGCCACTAGGGAGCTTCCTGATTTAATTATATCCGATGTCATAATGCCTCGAAAAAATGGTATTGAACTTTGTAGAGAAATTAAACACGACACTTTAACACAGCATATTCCGTTAATTATGCTTACATCAGAAGATAATGTTAATAGTCAATTGGAGGGTATCTCTTGTGGTGCAGATGATTATGTTTCAAAACCTTTTAATGCAGAAGTATTAAAAGCCAAAGTTGCAACGCTGTTAAAAAACAAGGAACGACAAAGAGAGTTGTTTAAAAACAAAATATCTCACTCTTCCATTTTAGGGATTCCTGAAAACCAAGAAGACGCATTTATGCGCAAAATAACAGAAATAATATATAAAAATATAGCCGAAACAAATCTAACCGTCGAGTTTTTAGCAGATAAAACCGCATTAAGTAGAGTTCAGTTATTCCGAAAATTCAAGGCTATTACAGGAATATCACCATCAGAATACATCAAAGGTGTTAGATTGGATTATGCTGCTGAAATTTTAAAAAGTGGAAAACAATCCATTGCAGATGTTGCCTATTCAGTAGGTTTCTCTGATCCTAAGTATTTTGGGTTATGTTTTGCAGATAAATATGGTATTTCGCCAAGTCAGTATGCAAAAAAATACGAAAGGAAAGGGGATTAAATTCCCCTTCCACTTACAACTGTTTTGACTGTGTAAATCAATATTTTCAAATCCAACAACAAAGAGATATTCTCCATATAGATAATATCATATTTCAATCGGTCTACCATCTTATCAACACTATTTGCATAACCATATTTCACCATACCTAACGACGTAATACCCGGCCTAACCTTATGAACGATACTAAAATAGGGTTCTCTCTCCATAATTTGAGACTCAAAGTAAGCTCGTTCAGGTCTTGGTCCTACAATCGACATATCCCCTTTTAAGACATTGATAAACTGCGGTAACTCATCAAAACGATACTTGCGCAAAATACGCCCCAAACGGGTGATCCTATTGTCATCTTCAGATGCCAATAGAGGTTCTCCGGTAATTTCCGCATTCTCAACCATCGTTCTGAATTTATAGATATAAAAGGGTTTTCCATGCAACCCCAATCGCTGCTGCTTGTAAAAAACAGAACCGGGAGAGCCGAATTTAACAAGAAGAGCTAAAATAAGAAAAAGGGGCAAAAGAAATAGTAACAAAAAAAATGAAGATAAAATATCAAGAAAACGTTTTACATTTAATTCAAAATCTGATATTTTTAGCTCCATCACATTTACCAAAGGTAACCCATACACGTTTGAAAGAGAAACTCTACCCAACAACAAATCTCTTTCATCGGGTAACATCTTTATTTCAACATCGTGTGGGTATAAACGATAAATATAACGATAAATCTCATCATTGTCTCTATTTTCACTTGCAACAATCACTTCGTCAATATCATATTGTTTTAAAATATCTTCCAAACAAGAAAGATCGCCTAAAATTCTCCGTTCGTCTGCAACCACTTCTTCATTATCAATCGTCAAAAAACCACTAACAATATTTCCTGTTGATTTTGCCATCTGCTCCAAATCCATCACCAAACGAACCGCAGACTCTCCCGCACCGATAATTAGGGTATTAAAACCCCATATTCGGTTATGGATATTGCGTGTAGTAATTCTTGTCAACGTATATCTAACCGCATAAACAACAATAAAATAGGAGATAAAGAGAAGCAAAAATGACAAATAATATTGATAATAATGCACTACCGGATCATTCAGAAGCAAAATGAAAAAGAGTCCAATACTTCCAACAAAAGTACTAATCAAAGTCTGTAGAAATTCTGCTAATCTAGATTTTGCAAAAGGTTGATTGTAATAACCCGACAACCAAAAGATAAAGAGCCAATAGATAGGTATTCCGAAAAATAATTTCCAGAAATTATAGACAGGAGAAAAAATCTGAATTTCATGAATAAAGGAAGATTCTATCTCTATTCTACGAAATGCAAAAAAGAGAACATAAGCCAATAACGATGCCAAGACATCCATGATGATATACTTGGTACGCTGAGAACTTTTTTTCTTTTTCAACCCTGCCATTATTCTCTAAGAATTTTAAAGGTTCCGTCTACCTCTAATTTTAAAATAGATGATGCCTTTGCTGCCGGGGGGAAATTTCGTCCATACTCCACGACATAATCCACTCCAGATATAATTGCCTCAGAAATCTCTGAAAAAGACATTGGGGAGGGTTCTCCACTGATATTAGCCGAAGTTGAAACAATCGGTCGTCTGAAAGCCTCGCACAATGACTTTGAGAAAATCTCATTTGTTACACGAATTCCAACACTTCCATCTTCTGCCAGTAAATTGGGAGCTAAATTTTTCCCTTTCGGATATACTATTGTAAGGGGATTTTCGCTAACTTCTATCAATTGATAAGCAATCTCCGGCATTGCCTCTACTACCCTTTCTACTTTTGCAACATTATCTGTTAAGATTAACATCGATTTTGAATCAGCTCTTTGTTTTAATTCAAAAATTCGCTGAACAGCCTTCTCATTAGTTGCATCACAACCAATGCCCCATAACGTATCTGTCGGATATAAAATAACACCCCCACTATTTAAAATTTTAACAATATTTTTTATCTCCTCTTTCATGTTCTATAAAAACTTATTTATTGCAATTTCTACAACTTACCTAAGTTATAAAAATGCCGTATTATCTTTCTAACATTCAACAAGTTTATTTTTAAGGAATTGTCCTGTAATAGATTCTTCACATTTCACCATCTCTTCAGGCGTCCCGGCAAAAACTAAATATCCGCCTTTATCCCCTCCCTCCGGACCTATATCAATTACATGATCTGCACATTTTACAACATCCAAATCATGCTCCACAACCACTACAGTATGTCCTTTTTCAATTAATGCATCAAAAGCTTTCAAAAGTGTTTTAACATCATGAAAATGCAATCCGGTTGTAGGCTCATCAAATATAAACAACATCGGCTCAAGCTTTTCCATTCCCAACATTGCTGCTAGTTTTACGCGTTGACTTTCCCCTCCTGAGAGTGTATCTGAGGATTGCCCCAACTTGACATAACCAAGTCCGACATCTTGAAGAGGCTTTAATTTCTTTATTATTTTTTTTTCTAACAAACCACCTTCTCCTTCTGAGAAAAATTCAATTGCCTGATTAACAGTCATCTCCAAAATATCAAAGATTGAAGCTCCTCTATAAAGGACTTCTAATACGTCTGATTTAAATCTCTTACCTTGACAAGCATCACATGTAAGAACTAAATCCGCCATAAATTGCATTTCAACAGTTACCGTACCCTCTCCCTTACACTCTTCACATCGTCCCCCCTCGACATTAAATGAAAAATAGGCTGCAGAGAATCCCATTTGCTTTGACAATGGAAGTTCTGCATACAATTTCCTAATCTCATCGTATGCCTTAACATAAGTGACAGGATTTGAACGAGACGACTTTCCAATCGGATTTTGATCAACAAACTCAACATTTTTCAACCGATTAATACTTCCAGAAATCTTTCCAAAAAGTCCTGGTTTATCTGCCGTTTCACCCAACTCTCTTCTCAATGCTGCATAAAAAACATCATGCACCAAAGAGGATTTTCCAGACCCACTGACACCCGTTACGACCGTAAATACATTTAAAGGAAATTTTACATCTATCGACTTCAAATTGTTATGTCTAACATTCAGAAGTTCAATATAATTACTCCACTTCCGTCGACTCTTTGGAATATCAATCGTCTCTGTTCCATTGAGATATTTAATCGTATAACTATCTGTATTTAATTTTTTATCTTTTAGCAACTGATCGGTTAATTTTCCTTGAAATACAACTTGCCCTCCTTTTCGTCCTGCTTCAGGTCCCATATCTATGATATAATCGGCAGAACGCATAAATGCCTCCTCATGCTCTACAACTAAAACAGTGTTTCCTAACTGCTTAAGTTTTGTCAAAACATCTATCAACAAGTGGGTATCTCGCGGATGTAATCCAATACTTGGCTCATCCAAAATATAAAGCGAACCAACCAAACTACTTCCCAACGAAGTAACCAAATTTATACGCTGACTCTCCCCTCCTGATAATGAATTGGATAAACGATCTAGGGTTAAATAACTTAACCCGACATTCATTAAAAAGTCTATTCTACTCCTAATTTCAAGTAACAGACGACCTGCAATCTTTTGCTCTTGTTCCGAGAATGTACAATTATCAAAAAATTCCTTTAATTTAACTATGGGAAGAGTAACTAATTCAGAGATTGACATCCCCTCTACTTTCACATAACTTGCCTCTTTTTTCAATCGAGATCCTCCACAATCCGGACAAGTAGTCTTTCCCCTGTATCGAGCTAACATAACACGATACTGAATTTTATATTGATTTTCTTGAACAAACTTAAAAAATTCATCAATGCCCGCAAAGTAAGAAGTTCCTTTCCACAACATTCTCTTTTCTTCCTCTGACAAATCCATATAGGGTTTATGAATCGGGAAATTGACCTTTGAGGCATTTTGAATTAAATCAGTTTGCCATTCCGACATTTTCTCTCCTCTCCAACAAATCACTGCACCATCATAAACAGACCGTGATTTATCCGGAATAACCAAGTCTTCATCAATTCCTACAATCTTACCAAATCCTTCACACGTAGGACAAGCTCCTAATGGCGCATTAAAACTAAACATTAACTCGGAAGGTTCTTCGAACAATATTCCATCAGCTTCAAACTTCGTCGAAAACTCTTTTGACGATGCAACAGCACCCTCATCATCATACAACCGAACCACACAACATCCATCACCTTCCAAAAATGCAGTTTGCACAGAATCTGCCATACGACTCTGCGTATCATTATCCGTACGAACTACAAAACGGTCAACAACCAAATAGAGTAACTCCGTATCTAATAACTTTTTATCAGCCTCTTCATCCAATCTTACAAACATATGATTTTGCTCGACACGACTATAACCTTGCGTTCGATAAACTTCTAGCTGTTGACCTAGTGTTCGTCCATGAGGAATTTTAATAAGCGACAATATAACCCCTTTTGTCCCCTCCTTTTGAGTCATGATAAAATCTACAACATCCGAAACACGATGTTTTTTTACCTCTTGACCGGATATTGGAGAATAGGTTTTACCAATACGAGCAAAAAGCAATTTCAAATATTCATATATTTCGGTTGATGTTCCTACTGTTGAACGAGGGTTACGAGTATTCACTTTTTGCTCTATCGCAATTGCCGGTGGAATACCTTTGATGTAATCAACATCAGGCTTACCCATACGACCTAAAAACTGTCGGGCATAAGAAGATAAACTCTCAACATAACGACGCTGACCCTCCGCATACAACGTATCAAATGCTAAGGAAGATTTACCCGAACCGGATAATCCGGTAACCACAATAAATTCATCCCGCGGAATAACAACATCCACGCTTTTCAAATTATGAACTCGCGCATTTTTTATTTCTATAATTCCCTTTTCTGACATAGTTTACAAAGGTAACAAATTTCCTCGAATAGTTGAATCTTACCATTCCTATTATTTTCTAATAAAAATTTTGCTTCGTCCTACGATTTATTTAATTAAAATCATTACCAAACAAATTTTTTTTTATCTTTGTCGCAATTGTTACAATGATTAACTTATATAACTTTCTATCATTCAGCGAACTGAAAGTACAATAAATTGTGTTAATCAACCAGATTACAGGTTTATAAGATTTTTAGAGCTTATGTTAATTATGGGTCTGATCCTATTTATGAGACCTTTTTTTATACAATGAACAACATGAAAACTAAACTTTTTACTGCTATTGCGTTAGCATGTGGAATGACGTCGTATGCGGCCGATTTCAATTTAAAGGTGAATCTATCCGACAGCATTCGCCAAGTTACTCACTGCGCTTCAGGTTCCCTTTATGGGGTTACCGAAGAATATCCAGTTGACATACAGGCAATGATTACACCATTGAAGTGCAGAATGTTTTGCCAACCTGGAGCGGGAGGCTACGGAAATCAGCATCCATACGGGGATGCTATCAAAGTGGCAGAACGACTAAAGAACACTGATTCCCAAGTACAAATCACCCTTCCGGACATTCTTCCTAACTGGCCCTACAAATGGCCGGGACTTAATTCTTGGCTACAACAAGTGGAGGAATGCGTTAACAGAAAGAAGGCTTCAGGTCTTACTAATTTCCATAGTTATGTAATATGGAATGAACCTTATGGGACATGGAATGACTCAAACGGAGATTTTCATTCTACAGTATGGAAACCAACTTACGATTTACTTCGCAAGCTAGACCCTGAAATGCCGATTGTTGGTCCTGCTATTGCTTACTATTCTCAAGAGAGAATGGAGAAATTTATAAAATTTTGCATCGAAAACAATTGTTTGCCCGACATAATTTGTTGGCATCAATGGGGAAGTAGCGGAATTCCTTCTGCTGTTGAAAATATAAGAATGCTCGAAAAAAAATACGGATTACCGGATTTACCTATCTGCATAAATGAGTATTGTGCAGGTTCCAATGCCGAATTGCAAAAGTATGAAGGTTGCCCAGGTTACTCCGTTCCATTCATTGCAAAATTTGAGCGTTACAAAATCGAGAGTGCTTCAATCTCTTGGTGGTTTACTCAGTACCCAGGTCGATTAGGCAGTTTGCTTACTCCAAGCAACGAGAAAGGTGGTGGATGGCATCTATACAAATGGTATGGCGATATGGAAGGTTACATGGCATCCGTTACACCTCCTAACGATAGAAGTGAAGGCTTGGATGGTTTTGCGGCTGTGAATAAAAAGATGAGAGAAGCCAGTATCATATTAGGAGGAAATAATACGGGTTCTGTCGATGTGATTATAGATGGTCTTCCTGATTGGATGGGAGGCGAAGTTGAAGTAATGACTGAAGTGGTGACTTGGGAAAATAAAGACAAAGCGGTAGCCGGTCCTCAAACGTTGGCAACAGAAACCTATACTGTCAACAACGGACAAATTATAGTACCTGTCAATGTTTCTAGTCATCTTTATGCTTACAGACTTTATATCACACCGAATGAAGTTATTCCAAGATCTCCATTCTTAGACGAAGCGCTTTCAATTCCTGGTACAATCGAAGCTGAACATTTCGATAATGGTAGCGAAGGAATGGCTTACCATGACAAAGACAGACAAAACCGCGGAGAGGGGTACCGTTTGGAAACCGGTGTCGATGTATATGCATTAAAAGATAAAACAGAAGAATATGCGGTTGGTTATGCACAGAGCGAAGAGTGGCTGGACTACTCAGTAAATATCAAAAAAGAAGGGTTCTATAATATTACTGCCATACTATCTTCCGGCGGAGAACAATCCGGCATTCAACTTCTTCTTGACGGAAAAAATATTACCGATACGCTTCGAACAGCTCCCAATAATGAAGATTGGGAAAGCTATCTTGAAGCAGAAACATCTACGTTGACAAAATTGCCGCAAGGAGAACATACGTTGCGTATGAACATTGTTGGAGATTGGATTAATATTGATAAACTGGTATTTACAGAGTCTGATCCTACATCAATTAAACTTATCGTTGCTGATAAAGATGAATGGTTTGAGATTTATGATTCTTTGGGTAGAAAATCAGGAAAAATCTTCACTAATCAGATTAACTTATCCTCAAAAATTAAAGAGATGGGAATCGGTAGTGGCGTTTACATTCTCAAATCACCAAGTAAAGTTTTAAAAGTTATTGTCGATTAGAAAAATCAACAGACTTAGTACAATAAAATAGAGATGGAATTCAAAAAAAAGGAGTCCATCTCCATTTTTATTAAGGCTATTTCTAAAAAATTGATCGCTGTAATTTTGATAAATAATTAATTAGCATTCAAAAACGTAGTCACATAAATTATCAAATAAAATCAAAATTTTAAGAAGTTGCTTAATTACCACTAAAATTAACGTGCAACAATCAGCACTTCATTTGATTGTTTGTTACTCAACACATATTTAATGCAACTACTCTGATAGATTCTGACATTTTTCCCTAAACATTCCAATATTCCAACCAGTTCGTCAATGGTTGGAATACCGTTTGAACGATAAGATATAGCCATGATCGAATTTCTAAATTGGGAGAAAAGTTGTTCGAACGCCTGATGAATAGAGTTCGATTCATTCCAAACATTCTGCTGGCGGAACAACCTTAAATGTATACTCTTATAATCTATACGAGTACCCCAATTGTCGTAATCAACAAGTCCATTCAAGAAATGATAAAAGTCTGCATAATCTACACCTACACCATTGTCATTCAAATACGGAGTGTCAATGTACACAAAATCATAAATTGGTTCTACGTCAAAGATATTCCGATTGATAGAACGGCATGTTTCACCATTGTCAAAAACAGCATTATTAGCCTCCTCAATAAATTTGCGAAAATGGATTTCAAACGGAGTGTCCCACGTCTTCTTGTTTCCAAAACTTCGCTTCACGTCTTGCATCCTTACATAAAGGTTTTTCCTATGAAAAAGATTATAGGGGCGTTTGATAATACATGATTGGAACAATGCAAAATAGGCAATAGCTTGCTTATAAGAATTATCCATATTACGAATGTTAGCAGAAACTACATCCAACCAACGATTCTCTTCCTCCGTAAAATATATATCCTTGAATGTTCGTTCAATAAAATCAGAGTATTCTACATCTTCATGTTTCCTTAACAATGCGTCAATTTCTAATTCATCTAAAAATGTGTTTCCATTTTCAATCAAAGCTTTTCCTATAATGTGATTGAAAGGAAGAACGTCATTGTATGTTACCTGCTTTCCTTCCTTCTTCAAACGGAAAGACACACTTCCAGTACCGCCGAACGCATCCAATGCTGAATGAAATGGAATATCTTTTACACAATCCCATATCCAATCCGCAAATTTCTGTTTACTGCCTTGATAACGGGTCGAAGGAAATTTGGCAACCTTGGGTATATATTCTGCAAAAAGAGAAAATTGTGTTGTCATTATTTCATATGCTTGAATTGTTTATATTCTGCCAAGTTACTATAATATGGTTTTGGCAATTCTGCCTTCTTTGCCATATCCGAAGTCAAATAATACATCCAATAGTCATTGAATACATCTTCTCCAAATTCGGCAAAAGTTCCATTGCCGTTTATCAAATCCTCGATATTACTAACAGAACCAATATTTTTTGTATTTCCACTTCCAGGACGGTCAATAGCTATCTTCCATTTCTCTTGTACGAAGAATTGAAAGTTTCTAATAACAGAAATAATATCACCCAAATTTTCTATTGTATAGAATTTTCGTTCGTCAACATCAGACACTGTATCATAAATTACCCCCAAAACAATATGAGCCTTATAATTATCGTATGGATGAGTGATATTCTTTAAACTTTTTCTTTCCCTAAAATATCCGGTGAAAGCCCCTAGTGTCATACCATTGATATGAGTTGCATCTTTGCGGTAACTACTTTTCAGATCTACAGCAAATAGATTTCCCTCTTTATCTTTAAATGTAATATCCGGATAATAATTCTGAGCCTTTGTCAGTTCTATCTCCAATTCATTTTTAGTCGCAAACTCTAAAATTTTCGGGAATATATATAGTTCTATTATTTTAGAAATGACTTTAGTATCCGTAGATATGGTATAGATATTCTTGTACATATCTATAAACCCTTTCACGACCCAACTCCCATCTTCTGTACTGATAAACTTGTCGAAGTCATTAACTCACCTCTTAATAATTTGACGAATGTATCTTTATCCATATATATACGACCAATTAGTTCTCGCAAAATTACTGAAATTCTTTCTAAAATAAAGAGTAACCAATAATTAAAATAAATAACTTTTACGTAAAATCAACTAATACACATAATATCACAGAAGGCAACTTCTATAAATCTGGTCGAAATAATTTTGAGAAGAAGAAAAACTATAAATACAATTTATATAAGTTAAATCAAAAGATTTAAACAAACATAGAGTTTGCGTAAGTTAAGATTTCAATAAATTCATAGTTTATAATTAAGAAAGTATAAATCAAGGTAGCAAACCTTTCTATACTTTTTGATTTATTTCGGCAACTTGCAGTTTATCTGTCGGTCTCAGTACCCGAAATATTCCTTTATTCGACCGGAAATTTACTCGAAATAAATTCAAAAATTCCATGAAATAAATTTATATAACCCACCTTATTTTTTTTGATTTCATAAACCAAGAAAAAGGTTTCATATAACTTATACAGCAAATCACCTATAATTGTCATTTTTTTTTTATCTTTGCAGAAGAAGAAAGAAAATAATGACAGAGAAAATTTTTCTTATTGAAAATGCAGATCCGGTGATATTTTACGGATTGAATAATTCTAACATAGCCACGCTAAAAAATCTTTTCCCAAAGATAAAAATTATAGCGAGAGGAGATGTTATAAAATGTATTGGCGAAGAGAAGGAAATAGACCAATTTGGTTCGATATTCAAAGAAATTGAAGCACATTGCGCCCGATTTAATTTATTAGATGAGGCAACACTAATCGATTATGTAAAAGGGAAACGTGACGTCAGTCATAAAGCAGAAAGTAACCTAATCATTTATGGCATCAATGGAAAACCTATTACGGCACGCACTCCCAATCAAAAAAAATTGGTAAAAGAATTTGATAAAAACGATTTACTTTTTGCCATTGGTCCTGCCGGTAGCGGGAAGACTTATACCGCCATTGCATTAGCTGTTAAATCTCTAAAAAACAAAACAGTCCGAAAAATCATATTGAGCAGACCCGCTGTTGAAGCCGGAGAAAAATTAGGTTTCCTACCCGGGGATATGAAAGAAAAAATCGATCCCTATTTACAACCTTTGTATGATGCATTGCAAGATATGATTCCAGGTGCAAAACTGAAAGATTACATGGAGAATGGAACGATTCAGATTGCACCATTGGCATTTATGAGAGGAAGGACGTTGAATGACGCCTTTATCATCCTTGACGAAGCTCAAAATACTACAACCCACCAAATCAAAATGTTTTTAACTCGAATGGGTATGAATAGTAAAATTGTAGTCACCGGAGATATTTCACAAATAGACCTTCCTGCTCATCAAAAATCCGGACTAATTGATGCTCTTCAAATTCTACGAGATGTGAAAGGGATTTCTAAGATAGAGTTTGATGTTAAAGATATAGTTCGACACCAATTAGTACAACGTATCGTCGAAGCATACGATAAAGCAGATTTAAAAGAGAAAGAGACTAAAGAGAAAAAGGAAAAATAATATAAAATCGAATAGAAATGGAAAATTCATTAACAAAAACAGATTTTAATTTCCCCGGACAGACAAACGTTTACCACGGGAAAGTTCGCGATGTATATAGTATTGGGGAGGATAAACTTGTGATGGTTGCCTCAGATAGAATCTCGGCATTTGATGTAATATTACCGAAAGGTATTCCATTTAAAGGACAAGTCCTTAATCAAATTGCAGCGAAGTTTTTGGATGACACAAAAGACATTTGTCCAAACTGGAAATTAGCCACTCCTGATCCAATGGTAACAGTTGGTATTCGCTGCGAAGGTTATCCTGTTGAAATGATTGTTAGAGGTTATCTTTGTGGAAGTGCTTGGAGAGCTTATAAAAGTGGTGTAAGAGAAATTTGTGGTGTAAAATTGCCGGAAGGAATGAAAGAGAATCAAAAATTTCCGGAACCAATCATCACTCCCACTACCAAAGCTGAAATTGGTGAACACGATGAGGATATTTCTAAAGAGGAGATTATCTCTCGCGGATTGGTTTCTGCTGAAGAGTATGCTGTTCTTGAAAAATATACAATGGCTCTATTTTTGAGAGGAACCGAAATTGCAGCTAAACGCGGATTGATTTTGGTTGATACAAAATATGAATTCGGGAAAAGTAATGGAACCATCTATCTAATGGATGAGATTCATACTCCGGATTCTTCTCGTTACTTCTACGCAGATACTTATCAAGAGTTATTTGAAGCAGGTAAAGCTCAAAAACAATTATCTAAAGAGTTCGTTCGTGAATGGTTGATGGAGAATGGATTCCAAGGGAAAGAGGGTCAAAATATTCCTGAAATGACAGAAGAAATTGTTCAATCAATTTCTGAACGATACATTGAATTGTATGAAATTATTGTTGGAGAAAAGTTCGTCAAAACAGAAGATGTTTCATCCTTAAATACAAGAATTGAAGCAAACGTGATGAATTACTTAAAGTAAAATAACATTGGTGTGTTGAGATAGACATAATTTTTAATCGTTTATCTTGACACACTTTTATTATGATACGACCTATGCAATTAAACAGACTTCGCATATTAAATTATAAAAATATAAGAGAAGCAGAGCTTGAATTCTCTACCGGAATTAATTGTTTTATAGGTTGTAACGGAGCCGGAAAAACCAATATATTAGATAGTATTTACTACTTATCTTTTTGCAAAAGTCATACCAACGCTATCGAAACTCAAAACATATCTCATAATGAAGAGTTTTTTATGTTGGATGGAAATTATACTAGTTCCACCGAAGAGATCAATATCTATTGTGGAGTTAAAAGAAGACATAAAAAACAATTCAAACGAGACAAAAAGGAATACGAAAAATTGTCCGACCATATCGGTTTGATTCCTCTTGTAATGATTTCGCCGTCAGATAGTGAACTAATATATGGAGGCAGTGAGGAAAGACGAAAATTTATTGATGGATTTATCTCCCAATATAACAAAAAGTACTTACAATTTCTGCTATCATATAAAAAGGGTTTAGAACAAAGAAATGCTATGTTAAAAAATCCACAAGCCGACCCATTGGTACTAGATATAATAGAAGAACAAATGTCGGACTTGGGGAAATACCTTCACGAAGAAAGAAAAAATTTTATATCTCAATTTCTTCCTAAATTTCAAAAGTATTATCATTTAATCTCTTTAGGGAAAGAAAAGGTAACTTTAGAATACCATTCTCAGTTAGATTCGGGGGAAAAATTATCAGATTTATTAAAATCAACCCGAGAACGAGATTTTATTATCGGATATAGTACAAAAGGAATTCACAAGGATGATTTAGAAATGAATTTAGGAGATCTACCAATAAAACGAGTTGGGTCTCAAGGTCAAAACAAGACCTATTTGATTGCTCTAAAATTGGCACAATTTGAACTCCTTCAAGAGATTAGCAAGGAGGTTCCAATACTATTGTTTGACGATATGTTTGATAAATTAGATAACCAAAGAGCTTCTGAAATAATCAACCTTATGAGCCAAAATAAATTTGGACAGATTTTTATTTCCGATACTGATCGGGTATATCTTACCGAACTTTTAGAAAAAGCAAAATGCAAATACAAACTCTACTTTGTTGAAAATGGAGATGTAATATTTGAACAATAACAAAAAGAATACACTAGAAAAAAGATGCCCAAAAGCTCTCCAAAACACCCCATAACCACCCTAAAAAGAGAACTGACAATTTGACCAAAACGAACAAAAGAATTAACATAACCACAATCAGTACGCTCATCCATACAGCACGTTTATTCACCTTTTCAATGACTTGTTGATCACCATCAACAAAGCCAATAATCATATCATGATTTTTTTGAAATCCCTTATGCATAAAATCCAAAACAATACCTAAAAAAGGAATTGCACCCACCAACGCATCCAAAATAAGATTAAAAGTTACCGCCAAGGCCAATGGGACAGATTTTAATTTTGCTACTGCAAAATATAGGTATGGGACTGCTAAAGGAACATTAATTATATCTCCCACATTTGGAATCAAACCGATAATCGGATCTAAACCTATTCCAAAAAAAGATTTATCCATAATCCCTCTAATTTTGTCAATTAGTCGGTATGAACGAGATGCTTTTAAACCCTGACGACGATTTAATTCTTCAGAAGAGATAGAATATTTCATAAGTAAATTTAATGACAAGAATGGAGACAAGAACTACCGGAATCTTTTATACCTCCTGAAAGATAGGTTGCAATTAAGAGAGATATATGCCCTGAACAGCCTCTTATTACGTCTATTCCACACTCAGACAATTTTGTCTTTGCGCCGTCTCCCATATTACCTGCCAACATCAAAGAGACTCCCTTTTCTTTTAAAACCGATGCAATATTCGATTTACAACCACAACCTTGAGGTGAAGGTAATGTCTCTGTCGAGATTACCTTCCCCCCTTCGATTGTAAATATTGTATAGTAAGCGCAGTGACCAAAATGATCATCAACGAAATTATCCTTTGTAGGAACAGCTACTTTCATTCCAAAATTATTTTCTCATTAACGTAAAGTGTCCAACATATTGCATATCTGCTGCAGGAAGATTAATAACATACCAATAATCAGTTGAAGGAAGATATGTACCATTGTAAGTACCATCCCAACCATTCGCATTGTCATATCCTAAATAATCTGCAACAACTCGACCTTCTCTATCGTAGATAGAAACCCTCGCCGTTGGATAGACATCAATATTCTCAATTGTCCATGTATCGTTTACGCCATCACCATTAGGAGAGAATATCTCTTGAGGCTTAATCGGAACCGGACTGATAGAGAATTGACCAGAACTTTTACAATCATTCACATCCGCTACAGACAATGTATGACTACCAATAGAAGTATTAGACAACGTTCCATTAACACCGCCAGAACCAGCCATAGTGAACTCATTCAATTCTTTATCATCCAAATAAATATTGTATGGTTCAACACCTCCTCTGATGGAATATAAAACAATATTTTCTTTATCATTCACAGAATCTATCGTCAAGACCGGAGAGTCTCTCACATATACATATACCGTATCTGTTGTTTCACATTGAGCTTTTTCATTTCGAGCCTTAACAATACATGCAAAATCCTCTGATGGAGTAAACACCTTCTTCATGTCACTATTCGTACCACCTAAGTTTGGAGTCCATGTTAGTGGACAATCCGTTGGTTTTAAATCTCCAATATACAACTCGATCTCCTCACCTCTACATACAGTATTTCGATCCGACTTAATAGACAGCTTCAATTGAATTTGCAATACTGTTAAATTATACCAAACTACACTATCACAACCATTAATGGTTTTATACGTTTGAGGATCTCTCACTTTGATAGGAGTTGTTGTAGGGGTTGGATAGTGAACACCAAACATATAAGAATCATAACAAATAATCGTATCTATCGGATTATTTTCGTTCGAATAACTTGGGAAAATCAACACTTGAACATTCGTTATACTATCACAACCCGACAATACACTAACTGAAGTATTGGTCAAATCATAAACACCGGGCGCAGAATAAGTTTGACCACCAAACTCATAAACATCACCCTCACACAATGTCACAGTCGGTAAATTAACCTCGATTTTACTCGTAACATTTATTGTTGCATTAATGATACTATCACAACCATTTACTGTTTGATAAGAATAAACCTCATTAAAGACTCCTGCATTCGGATAATTCTTTCCATTGAAATCAGAACCCTGACAAACAGTGTATGTAACATTCTCATTGTAAACCGGATTCACTATAACATTTTGCACCAATATCAAACAACCTTGATCTTCTCTAATCTCAAAAGTACCCGGCACATCATATTTTGTACCCTTATACACCTCTCCTTGACAAATAATCTCTGCTTGTACAGGTACTTCTCCCGGAGCATTTACTATTCTTTTTTTCAGGATAATCAAACTATCACAACCGGTAACAAAGGATTTTATCGTATCATTAATCGGGAACTCTCCTTCAACATCATAAGTTACCCCGTCAATAACTGTTCCTAAACAAACATTCTCATCCTGCCCGTTGCGATAATCCGGTTTTACAATTGTCACAACCAAATAAACATCACCCGGAGCTGCTACTTCCTGACCGGACGTTAATGCATTGGCATCCAATGTCACTCCATCAACAACACGTGTTTCTCCATCACAAAGAGTCACTTTCTTCTTACTCTTTGTCTCTGCAATCTTCAAATCTCCTACAATTGTACAAATTTCATTGTCCAACATACCTTGTTGACCAATCTTAACACGATAATATCCATTATGTTGATCTTTATCGAATGCAGGAATTGTATAACTTAATTTATTATTTTGAGAATAAAATCCACTTGCACCGGGAATATCACTAAATGTAGTGCTATCACTACTATATTGCCATTGATAATAAACGGAAGACAAATCGGCAAAGAATCCATTATTTTCAAATGTTACACCCAATGTCAAAGGCTCATTGTAGTAAAATTCGTCCAAAGGAGAAATTGTGACAGCCGGATGTTGTACCTCAATCTCAATATCATCAATTGCAAAATCGAAACCATTTGCCTCCGGCTGAATTGCCGTTACAATAAAGTAAGCTTCCGAAATATCACTCTCCACCTCAAACTCCAATTCCAATTTTTGCCAAGGTAAACTCAAACTATTCGGGTCTGAACATTTAGGTAATTTCAAATCTTTATGCGCTCCCGAAGAAACCAAGGTTTTCGCATCCTTATCCGCAAAAATACCAATTCCTAAGTTTGGATCATTACTTGAAACCGTAGACAACTCAACATTGGTCATCCAAGCACTAAAACGGAATGTCACACCGGAACAAATATCAGTAATCTTCTCTCGGTAAATAACCTCTTCATTTCTTGATGCTTCAGGATTGATTCTCATATAATATCCTTTTGTAGTGTCATCGAGACAAGTATGATCACTACCTTTATGCCATGTTTTATTATCAGAAGTCCTCACCAAAGCATACCCGGCAACTGCCGCAATAGGTGCAGGTCTCATAGGTTCTCCTGTTAATTCAGAAGTTCCCAACATATCTGCGTCTAATCCCCCACCGGGAAGCGGATTGGGAGCTGAGACTTCATTCCCACCAAAATCCTGAAAGAAGATTCTTTTCCACGTAGAGCCCTGTGCCAAAAGAGTTTGAGAACCCACGCACAACATTATAAAACTAAAAATCAAGATAACCAATCGTTTCATATTCATCGCCTAACTTTATTATGTATTCAGCTCATACCCTCCAAAACAACTTTTTGTAATTGTCCACAAAAGACAAGAGCACTTTCTTAACACCTATTATATCACAAAGATTGTTTTTTTTCATTAAAAACGCAAATTAAATTCAAAAAAAAACAACCTGCTTTTCAATATTTTTTTCATTTAGACTCCATTAAACACAATAATTCATCGATAAAATCCTTTAATTTGACGTTAAAAGCCATTCAACAACAAAGCCGAACTACAAGAATAGCTCGGCTCTATTTAGAATCTGTTTTAAGGTAACTTCTGATATTTCTATCAATTAAGGCAACAACCTCAAAATCAATCTATCAACACTGTTTGGTTGCTCTTTTTTTAGGTTCCACAGGTTTTGCTTTTTTTAATTGCATCTCCAAATTGGCAATCAGTTCACCTTGAGCATCAATTGTCTTCAACAAAGAATTAAGTTCTTCATTATCCACTCCTTCCGGAAATTGTCCATTCACTCTATCAATAAAATCGCTCAATACATTCATATAGTTCATAAATGCCTCATAAGGAGAATCGTACGGACTAAAATGACTATGCATTGCACCATCTGAGAAGTGTTTTGTACTCATATAATAAAAATGGTCGCTACTTTGCAAATAGTACCAATCTTGCAACAATCTTTTATCATTGGATAAACGCACTCTCTCCCCTATTCCATACAACTTATCAAAAGCAGAACGTTGCAATTCATTTCCCAACCAAGCAGACAAATCACGTTCTTCATCTGCCCAAGATATTGGATAAGGAACATTAATCTGATCAATTGGCTTTCTCTTTTGCAAGACCATCGATGGAGTCTCAAATTGAATATTACATTGAGACGCAAAATAAGGCAACGCTTTCAAGAACTCAAATATACCCGTTCCGGCATTTTGCATCTCGCCAAAAGTTTCATAATTCATAAACAAATTAACAACATCCTCATTATCCGGCAAAGCCTCTATCCATCCAATAAATTTCTCTGCAGTCAACGGGAACTGATCCCATCCCCAATCTGAAAATCTGAAAGTAATATCATCACTCATTTTGAAATTTTTACAAAGGACTTTCAATTGAGGATTAGAAGCACAACAATAAACATAATTAGGACTCTTCCATCCCAACACATGTTTTGCGCCCTCTGTAATAATCCCCTTAAATCCCATTGCGGCAACACGAGCTCCAATATCATCCGAATAAACCAACTCTGTGTTTCTAAAAACGACAGGCTTATAACCAAAGAGACTTTGAATCTTTTTTGTATGTTGCTTTACTTGTAATTCAAACTCATTACTATCCTCTTGCAAAGATGATAATGAGTGAGCAAAAGTTTCTGCCAAAAATTCCACACAACCGGTTTTTGCCAACTCTTTAAAAGAATCTATCACCTCAGGAACATACAATTCCATCTGTTCCAGAGCAACACCGGAAATAGAATAAGCTACTTTGAAAGCCCCGTCAGATTCTTTTATCATATTCAAAATGGTCTGATTCGCCGGAAGATAACAATTCTGAGCGATACGACGTATTATCTCTTCATCATTATAATCATCGTAATAATAATGATCACTACCAATATCAAAGAAACGATACCGTTTCAAACGAAATGGTTGATGAATCTGAAAGTAAAAACAAATTGACTTCATATATGTTTATTTTTTTAATTTTCTCATTAATCAATGCCACCCCAATACTTTTTCATACACACGTCTCACTTTAAGCGCAGCATACTCCCACTTAATCTCATCCACCTCTTTTTTACCTTCTTCTTTAAGGAACTTGTACATTGACGGATAAGTTATAATTGAATAGATTGCATCTGCCATTGCATCAATATCCCAATAATCAATTTTTATGGCATTGTCAAGAATCTCAGCACAACCGGACTGCTTTGATATAATCGTTGGCACACCAACTTGCATTGCCTCCAAAGGAGAAATGCCAAAAGGTTCCGATACAGACGGCATAATATATACATCACTGGATTTCAGCATTTCATAAACTTCTTGTCCTTTTAAAAAGCCTGTAAAATGAAATTTATCCGAAATATTTCTATAAGCAACGTGTCGTATCATCTTGTTCATCATATCACCACTTCCGGCCATAACAAAACGCACATTTTTCGTCCGTTGTAAAACTCGATAAGCAGCCTCAACAAAATATTCCGGACCCTTTTGCATCGTTATACGACCTAAAAATGTAACCACCTTATCTTTCGTTTGATTTCTCGACTGCAAAGCTTGAATGGACTCATCCAAAGGTTCTACCGCATTATGAACCGTAGTCACTTTTGCAGGATCTATATGATAACGATTGATTACCGTTTCTCTTGTCAAATCACTTACCGTAATAATATGATCTGCGTGGTCCATTCCTGCCTTTTCTATATCATAAACAACCGGATTAACATTACCACGACTTCTATCAAAATCCGTAGCATGAACATGAATAACCAAAGGTTTCCCAGATACATATTTTGCATGAACTCCCGCCGGATAAGTCAACCAATCGTGAGAATGAATGATATCAAAATCCATTGAACGACAAACAACACCCGCCACAGCATCATAATTACGAATCTCCTCTAAGAGGTTATCCGGATATCGACCTGAAAATTCGACCGCCCCAATTCCATTCGTACCTATAAAACCATTATCTTCTCGAATACAATTACGATAATGATAATATTCATCAGCTGAAATAGCACCACCCAAGACTTGATCCAAGTAATTATAATCAGGTTCCTTCCAAACAACCGGCACTTTATTCGCCGGAATAATTTTAAGAAAACTTTGGTCTTCATCACCCCACGGCTTAGGCAACATGAATGTAATCTCCATATCCGGCTGCATAGACATACCACGAGTGAGTCCGTAACTCGCCGTACCTAATCCGCCTAAAATATGAGGGGGAAATTCCCATCCAAACATTAACGCTTTCATATCAATCTTTGTAATAATTTTTCAATAGTTTTAGAACACGTAACACCTCTGCAACATTCTTCGTGAATGAAATTCCGCCACGACCTTTAAATGGTGGATTTGCATCATACATTTCAGATAGAGTACCAATACAATTCAAATACATCTCCTCTTCAAACCCTATTAATGTACGTTCAGCAAAAGAGTAACCACTATTTTTATAAACATTCAAATAAGCTTCCAAGTAAGGGCCGATCAACCATGGCCATGCTGCACCTTGGAAGGCTGCAAAATCTCTATCCTGCTGTGAGCCATCACATGTTCCATGATAATTAGGGCTCTTTGGACTTAAAGAACGAAGCCCTTTCGGTGTCAATAGTTCTTTTGTCGCAATATCAACAATCGCTTTTTTTTGTTTATTCTCCAACGGAGAATATTTTAATGAAGCTGCAAAAATCATATTAGGACGAACAGACAACTCTTTATAATCACCAGAAACAAAATCATAAAGATAATATCCATTCCAAAATACATCAGAGAAATTCTCTTTAATTTTATCTGCATAACCTGACAAAACCTCAGAAAAATGCTCCTCACCAAATTCCAACGACAAATCAGAAACAAATCTCAATGCATTATACCACAAGGCATTAACCTCAACAACATATCCACTTCGCGGAGTAATTGGTCGTCCCTCATAAGTAGAATTCATCCAAGTAACTGCTTTCTCCCACCCATTCAAATAAACCAAACCATTTTCATGGACAAAAAGATTATCATGACGTTGTTTAAGTATAAACTCTATCGAATCTTTTAGCAAATCTCCGTACATTTCCCACGTATGAGCATTTCCGGTTTCCTTTGCATACTCTTGCACAGCCCAAATCATCCATAACAAAACATCCGGATCTTCAATACCATAAACATCACGATCAATGGACTTACCTTCCATATAATTTCTTATCGCGGGAGTTAACGTTGCCATTATTTTTTCAAACCCGGTTAAATCATCAAAAGCCAAAGAGACTCCCGGTAAGGATACAAACAAATCTCTTGCCAAACATCTAAACCAAGGATAACCGGCTAGAAGATATAACTCTTCAGGATTCTTTCTATTGAAAAATTGTTGTGCAGAATTTTTCAAACAATTAAAAAAGCTATTACGGGCGGTTCTTTTCGAAATCTCTTCATAATAAATTTGAGACAAATCATTGGTATCAACTTCACTTACTCCTGCCGAAAATATGATTGATTCGCCTTTCTTTATAGGAACTTCAAAATAACCGGGTACAAACAAATCCTCTTTGTAATAATACCCTCTCTCCAACTCCTTCGCATACTCAATTCCTTTATTCCATGATGGAACAGATACAAAATTTACCTCTTTATTAAATTGCATATACAAGTTCGGGTATCCTTGATACATACACATCGAAATTCCATTCTCAACAATTTGGTAAGATGTATCAGCTTGATAATTCTCTACACACAAAGAATTTACATTTCTAAATGCCAAGAATGGTCTAAATCTCAACACTGTTGGAGAGTGTGCATCCAATAAAGTATATTTTATCAAAATTCGATTTTCATACGAAATAAAGACCTTTTCTTTTGACAAAATCACACCACCCACACGATAAATTCCCCTCGGCACAATATCACAATTAAATTCTCGAAGGTATTTATGACCCTTCGGATAATAATTATCGCCTTGGTATTTATGAATTCCAAGATTAAATTCTGTTCCATGTTGCACAACCGTCTCATCAAACGATGACAATAAAACATGGTTATCATTGTCTAAATTCTTCACAGGCATCACAAGCAGCCCATGATATTTTCTTGTATTACACCCAATAATTGTTGTACAATGGTATGCTCCGGATTTATTGGTTCGCAACATCTCTCGTGCTAACGACTGCTCCAAATTGGTCAGCATACTCTTGTCAAATTTTAAATAGCTCATAATAAGTTACGTTTATTCAAAATTCTAATCTAGTAGGAAATTTGGTTCACTATTTTCTTAATCTAATCTTTACCAATTACAGACCAAACTAATAACATTAATAGACCTCACCTCCACACAAATTCCTTAACAAACCATAAATATATAATTTTTTCCTGTTAAAAAAAAACTTGCACTAAAAACTTTTAACAAAGTTAAATTTTTCTTGCCCAAACAAAACATTTTTGCACGTCAGAAAGTTCAATTTCATCTAAACACTCTTCAATAGGTGCGAACACATCATTTAATTAAAATATGTAAATTTTTATTACAAAAAGCAACTTTCATTGATTGCAACAGGCATATTTTTCAAAGTTGCTAAAAGTAGGAAGTATAAGGATTTTCAATATAAGTTTATCAGAATAGCAACTTCAAAATTAACAATGCATACAAAATCCTTTTTTATAATATAATCATTCATTCGTCTCAGTTGAGAAGACTCGATTCCCGAAGGCCCTTTTTACAATCTCCAATTGTTCATCTTCATGCAAAACATATCTTTCGGGGAATCTATCGTACTCATACAATTGATTTTGTTCTATCACATCTATTAGTAATTGAGGATAATTCGGATTCGTAGCATAACCAGCTGTTTTTAAGCCAATGGCCCAAGCATGATAATCAACTCCATAGTTAAACAAAAAAGAGTAACGTGGACGATTGACCAAAAAGAGCGAGTGATCTCTGTAAGAGGCTTCTGCATCAGAATAGACGCGAAAGCAATCATCCTTGATATCATCATCTTTCAAGAACTTCTCTCCCACATAGTCACTCGTACACTTTATTCCGAAATGGTTATTTGCCACAGTAGCTAAATCGCTCTTTCCACTTCCTGATTCCAATATTCCTTGTGCCAAGGTAATACTTGCAGGAATCCTATAACGATACATTTCTTTGATGGCAATCTTATAAAACCTGTTAATATAATTGGATGTTGCCTCCGAGACATAAATCTTCGTTTGCGCACCTCCACTCATGCACATCAAAAAAGATATAATTATTAGGAAAAAGCCCCGCATCACGTCTTTTAACAAGATAATGCTTTTAGCACATCCATCAAAACCACATCTACAGGCTTATCATCCTTGATAGCCTTAGTAAATGGCACATAGACAACATCATCATGAACAATACCAACCATAATGTTTCGTTGCTCCTCAATTAAGGCATCTATTGCAGCAGCACCCAAACGACTTGCTAGAATTCTATCGTAAGCAGAAGGACGTCCACCTCGCTGAAGATGGCCTAAAATAGTAATTCTTGCGTCATACTCAGGATGTTCCTTTTTTAGTCGTTCGGCAATACCCAATGCACCTCCTGTTGAATCGCTTTCGGCAACAATTACAATACTACTATTTTTTGACTTTCTAAATCCTCTTTGTATTAAGGATTCCAATTGATCCTCTCCGGTAACAATCTCCGGAATTATCGCAGCTTCTGCTCCTGAAGCTAAAGCCGAATTAAGTGCTAAAAATCCTGCATCACGACCCATTACCTCAATAAAAAACAAACGTTCATGAGAGTTTGCTGTATCTCTGATTTTATCAACAGATTCAACAATTGTATTCAAAGCAGTATCATACCCAATAGTATAATCAGTTCCACAAAGGTCGTTATCAATCGTACAAGGCACACCAACAACCGGCACATTAAATTCATTGGCAAAGATCTTCGCTCCGGTGAATGTTCCATCACCACCCAAGACAACCAACGCATCAATTCCCTCCTTTCGCATGTTCTCGTAGGCTACTTGTCTACCTTCCTTTGTCATAAATTCCTGACAACGAGCAGTTCTAAGAATTGTACCACCTTGTTGAATGATATTACTTACACTCTGAGTTTGAAACTCCTTGATTTCGCCGGAAATCAGACCTTTAAAACCTCGATAGATACCTTTTACATTAAGTCCGTGAAATATAGCAGAACGGGTTACAGCACGAATTGCCGCATTCATACCAGGAGCATCTCCTCCTGATGTCAAAATACCGATAGTCTTTATTTGATACATATTCTTAAAAGTTTATATTTTGTTCAATTTTTCTTTTTAATGCTTCCATCAACCATTTCGGAGTTGAAGTTGCGCCACAAATCCCAACAGAACTTACATTCCCTAAAATTGTATAATCCAATTCGTCCAAATCTGAAATCATCACAATGTTTGGATTAATTTTTTTACACTCATCAAACAACACCTTTCCATTAGAACTCTTCTTTCCACTCACAAACAATATCAACTCATGTTGTGCCACAAAATTGATAATTTTAGGAATTCTGTTGGCAACTTGCCTGCAAATTGTGTCATTGAACTCAAATGAACAATCCGGAGAAATTCTTGTTTTAATCTCTTCGACGATTTGATTAAACCCTTCTATCGACTTTGTTGTCTGAGAAAAGAGTTTGATATTTTTTGCATAATCAATCTTAGAAAGATCATCTACCCCCTCGACAACAATAGCTGTTCCATTGGTTTGTCCTACCAAACCATTCACCTCGGCATGACCCAACTTACCATAAATAACAATTTGAGTATTTTCTTTATCGGATAATTGATACGCATTTTTTATATTCTTTTGAAGATTTAGAACAACCGGACAAGTGGCATCAATCACATCCAAATCATTTTTTTTTGCAAATTCATACGTTGAAGGCGGTTCTCCATGGGCACGAAACAACACCTTTTTATTTTTTAATTGCAAAAACTGATCTCGATTTATGGTAACTAACCCTTTTTTAGAGAGTCTGTCCACCTCCATACTGTTATGAACAATATCTCCTAAACAATACAATTCACCCTGTATAGACAACTCTGCCTCAGCCTTATTTATCGCAGTAACAACACCGAAACAAAATCCCGAATTCTGATCAATTTCAATCTTCATTTTACACGTTCATTAAATCGATCCAACAACCATTGTCTCTGCTCCTCTATTGTTAGATTTCCATTATCCAATTCTAACGCATCATCTGCTTTTACGAGTGGACTCTCCTCTCTTGTTTGGTCGAGATAATCACGTTGCTTGACATTTTCCAAGATGTCATCATAACTCACCTCTTCTCCTTTGGCAATCAATTCGTTATACCTTCTTTGAGCACGAATTTCAGCCGAGGCAACTAAAAACACCTTTAACTCAGCATCAGGGAATACAACTGTACCAATATCTCTACCATCCATCACAATTCCACGATCTTTCGCATAACCTTGTTGTTGTTTTACCATTGCCTTACGAACAAATCCGATAGAACTGACAATACTTACCTCCTCGGAAACTCGAAGGGTTCGAATTTCATCCTCAACATTCTCCTTATTCAAATAGGTTTCATTGCGATTCATTGTTGGGTTATAACAAAATTCTATCAAGATTGAATCGATTGCTTTTTGTAGTTCTTCTTGATTAACCACCCCATCAACAATCCAACCATTTCGTTGGCAATATAATGTTACGGCTCTATACATTGCTCCACTATCCACGTATGCATACCCCACACTCTTTGCCAAATCTTTTGCCATCGTACTCTTTCCACACGATGAAAATCCATCAATCGCAACAATAATTTTTTTCATTTTTATATCATTTATTTTGCATTCTTGCAATAAAATTCGATTCGGAAGCATTTGAAATACTAATCTTTTTTCTTAAAAGAATCAAGTGCTGTAGCCAATGACAAAGTAAAGGTATTTCCTTTCGCACCATATAACGCATAGGCTGCATCCAAATTAAATTTATACACTTTAAAACCGGCACCAAAAGAAAAGCCCCTTGGTGCTCTTGAATTACTCAAAGAATACTCTCTATTCCGACGATGATTATAGGCTACAGACAAATAAAAGTTCTTTGAGAAAAGCAAATCTACACCTAATACCAAGTGACGGAAAAACATATCTCCTCCTTTAATTTCATTACCATCAACAATTTCTTCTCCAATCATAGGGGACGAAATTGTCGGTCTATGATAATCTAAATTCCAATCATTCAATCGGTCAAAAGTCAATGAAAAACGGAAAGGAGCATGTTTCAAACGCTTAGAAATTCCCACCTGCAAATTCCAAGGCAATGCCTCCCTCTCTTGCCCCTCATAAAACCCCAAAAATCGGAATCCGAAATTTCTAAAAGCTAATGCCACCGTTAAATCAATATCCTCATTATGATAATTTGCACCAACATCTATTCCCAAGGCCATTGACTTATATTCTTCAATAAAAGAAACAACCGGTTTCATGGCGATTCCAACCCTAAATCCTGCACCCAAATAACGAGCATAAGCTAAATTAAGCGCAAAATCTCCTGCAGAAAACTCTCCCGTTGGCGAACCAAATTCATCATAACCATCAAACTTCCCATAACCTAAAAATATAAAATTGGCACCAAAAACATTTAAACTATCTCCTGCATAAGCAAAAGAAATTGAACCGCTGTTGGCACTCTCAAAATAATTCAAGTAATTTATCGATAGTCCTGTATGAACATTCGGAGTCAACAAAGATGGATTCGTGTAAAATCTATTAACATCATCATCAATAATGGAGATATTTTCCCCTCCAATACTTGCCAAACGAGCCGAATATGGAATATTTAAGAAATGAAATGCTCCATTATCTGACTTTGCAAAGGAGCAAAAACAACTCAGACATACACAAAAAAGAAGCATCAACGTTCGCTTTATATCAATCTTATAATTCATTTCCAAACAATTTGTACTAATTAGCAACCAAATATAACTCAAATTATCTAATTATCTATACTTTTTACCCAACTTTCACCTTGTTAAAATATTAATACCTAATTTTCAGCATTTTAGCAATTCTAATTTTTGTTTATATCCTACATATCAATTTTTTAATTTGATATATTTGATTATCTGTGAATTAACTCTTGAAACATGGATAAAAAAAATTTAGAGTGAAAGTTGGGTTTAGAAAAATATTTCTACATAAATCAAATGACTTCTAAATCTTTTCGATTACCTTTGTAGTTTAAATTTTTGAGGAGTATGATTAAGAAGTTGCTTATAAACAACTTCTACTCATTTTTGAGAAATAGTTTTCTCTTCAAAAAAAAGATAAATTTTAGGTAGGTTCTAAGTTACCTAAAGAAACTCTATTAATGACCCGTTTTTTTTAGAAACAATGCCAAAAAATAGAACAAAGGAACAGATTGAGAGTGGAAAGATTGAGGTCTATGGTGCCAAGTCTCATAATTTAAAAAATATCGATGTTACCATACCCCGCAATCAACTTACGGTTATAACAGGATTGAGTGGCAGTGGGAAATCTTCATTGGCATTCGACACTATTTATGCAGAGGGACAGCGAAGGTACATTGAAACCTTCTCTTCCTATGCAAGAAGTTTCTTAGGAGAGATGAAACGTCCGGATGTTGAAAAAATAACCGGATTGAGTCCTGTTATATCCATCGAACAAAAAACAACCAATAAAAATCCTCGTTCAACAGTAGGCACAACCACAGAGATATACGACTACCTACGCCTTCTATTTGCACGAGCAGGAGAGGCCTACTCTTACGTTACCGGAGAGAAGATGATTAAATATACCGAAAATCAGATTTTGGATTTAATCAGGCAAGAATATGATGGTTGCGCCATCCTTCTATTAGCACCTGTGGTAAATTCCAGAAAGGGACATTACAAGGAGTTGTTTGAGCAAATTCGCAGAAAGGGCTACCTTAACGTTCGTGTAGATGGTAAAATGTGTGAAATTGTTCATGGCATGAAATTGGATCGCTACAAGAATCATACAATAGAAGTGGTGATTGACAAGCTAACAATTCAAGAAAAAAATGAGAAACGAATCAAAGATTCTGTTCGAACAGCCTTAAAACAAGGAAATGGAACTTTATGCGTAGTAAAAAAGGGGGAAGAAGAAATTCGTCATTTCAGTAAATTATTAATGTGTCCGACCTCCGGTATTTCTTATCCGGAACCGGCACCACACAACTTCTCCTTCAACTCACCTCATGGAGCATGTGAAAAATGTAAAGGGATTGGAATTGTGAACGAAATTGATTTGGACAAAATCATTCCTGATAAAAATTTAAGTATCTACGAAGGAGGAATTGTTCCTCTTGGGAAATATAAAAAATCTCTCTTTTTTTGGCAAATTGAAAGTATTGGTGAAAAATATGGATTCACCATCAAAACGCCTATTTCAAAGATTCCGGAAGAGGCTCTTTCAATAATATTAAATGGAAGTGATGAACACATCGGAATTAAAAGCAATAGTTTAGGTTTATCAGATACAACCTATCGCTTTGAAGGTGTTATTCGTTACATTGAGATGCAACAAGAGGGTGACGCATCAGCCACTGCACAAAAATGGGCCGGTCAATTTAGTAAAACGATTGTCTGTCCGGAATGTCAAGGAACTCGTCTAAACAAAATATCTCAACATTTTCGCATCGGTGATAAAAATATTGCAGAGTTAGCCAATATGGACATTGTTGAACTAAAAGAGTGGATTACCCATATTCCGGAAAAGTTATCAGAAAAACAACGTATCATTGCAGAACTGATTCTGAAAGAGATCTCTACCCGATTACAATTTCTTTTGGATGTCGGTCTAAATTATCTATCACTAAACAGAGCAACAGCCTCATTATCAGGAGGAGAGAGTCAACGTATTCGTCTTGCCACTCAAATTGGTTCTCAGTTGGTAAATGTTCTATATATTTTGGACGAGCCGAGTATCGGATTGCACCAAAGAGATAACGTACGTTTGATTAATTCGCTTAAACAGCTCCGAGATATAGGAAATTCTGTCATCGTAGTTGAACATGACAAAGATATGATGTTAGAGTCTGACTACATCGTAGATATGGGACCTTTTGCCGGAAGAAAAGGTGGAGAAGTGGTATTTGCAGGAACACCTCAAGAGATGTTGAAAACAGATACTATGACTGCAGAATATCTGAATGGTATTCGAAAAATTGAAATTCCGACAACCTTACGAGAAGGGAATGGTAATAAAATAGTTTTAAAAGGGGCAAAAGGTCATAACTTAAAGAATGTCTCATTAGAAATTCCATTGGGTAAATTCGTTTGCGTATCCGGAGTTTCGGGAAGTGGAAAATCATCATTGATAAACAATACTTTACAACCTATATTAAGTCAGCATTTCTACAACTCTTTGCAAGACCCTCTTCCTTACGATTCAATTGAAGGGATTGAACATATCGATAAGATTATCAACGTAGATCAAACCCCGATAGGAAGAACTCCTCGGTCCAATCCTGCCACATACACGGGGTTATTCAGTGACATTCGAGAGTTGTTTATAACTCTTCCTGAGTCCAAAATGAGAGGATATAAACCTGGCAGATTCTCTTTTAATGTAAAAGGAGGTCGTTGTGAAACTTGTGGAGGGAATGGTTTTAGAACCATTGAAATGAATTTTCTTCCGGATGTTTTAGTCCCATGCGAAGTGTGTCAAGGGAAACGATACAATAGAGAAACATTGGAAGTCAGGTTTAAGGGAAAATCAATTGCGGATGTATTGGACATGACCATCAATATGGCTGTCGAATTTTTTGAAAACATTCCCAATATCTACAGAAAGGTAAAGACTTTACAAGAAATCGGATTGGGTTACATCAAATTGGGTCAGCCCTCTACTACTCTATCCGGAGGAGAGAGTCAACGCATCAAATTAGCAACTGAGTTGATGAAAAAAGAGACCGGAAAAACACT
>JAEIGA010001005.1_pt1 | contig 42488 bp, 28 predicted proteins | sample 9270691 | NCBI WGS metagenome assembly JAEIGA01 (sample SAMN17057246, study PRJNA624740) | gut metagenome | biome: biome; isolation source: fecal sample | host: Bos grunniens | place: China: Xizang | collected 2019 | reverse complement strand
GGATGAATAAATACCCAAGAAAATTGCTTGATGGGCACTCCGCTTGGCAATTAGCAAAAGTGTATTCTTTCCATTTTAACAGAATCCTTGCCTAATCTCCATTTTTATTTACCTTTGTCGCATTTATCCTTGCAATTTACATACATTCGTTAAACTGAACCACGCGGCTGAGGCAGAGAGTCGAGAAGCCTAAAGAGTGGTATTGTGAGGACAAAATTACATATAGGGAATCAACGGAGGCAGAAAGTAGCTGATTCTGATTTTTCTTACATATACGTAAGATTTTATTGACCCCCGGGAACTTTTTGCTAAAACCTCCCTAAAGGGCTGTAAATAATGAACAGAGATTTAAAGTCGCCTTGGTGCAAAGCCCATGCCAAACTTACCGCCAGTTTCCCTGCAAAGCGAAGGTGAGCCAAGGCTTAAACGCCTATCAAATCCTATACAACTCAAGGCTTACCTTGACACCGGGAAAAATTAGGGGTACATTAGGAGCATGGAATGGACAGAGTATGTATATTCGGCCTTAAAAACGCTGGCTGCTAATGGGTGGGTGGAGCTGTGCGCCTATCTGGTAGGCGGCTGGGTGATTACGCGCACCATTGGTCGCATTTTTACCCAATTGGAGCAAAATAAAAACTTGCCCCATCAGATGATGATTTTGCTCTCGCGGGCGCTCAAGGGTGTGGTGTGGGCGCTGGCGTTGGTGCAAGGTTTGCGCGCGCTGGGGGTGGATGTGGTAAGCATTTTGGGCGCAGCGGGTGTTATGGGTGTGGCCATTGGCTTTGCCTCGCAAACCTCGCTCAGCAACCTTATTAGCGGTATCTTCCTGGTGTCCGAGCGCAGTTTTAAGCTGGGCGACTACATTCGCGTGCAGGGTGAAGAAGGCACGGTGGAGAGCATCAACCTGTTGTCGGTGTACTTGCGCCGTGCGGATAATTCCTTGGTTCGCATTCCTTGCGAAACGCTGATTAAAAATCCCGTCACCAACATCACCGGCTCCCCCCGCCGCCGCATTGATATTGATTTGGGGGTGGACTACAATAGCAACCTTGTCCGCGTGCGCGAGGTGATTAACGGCATCATCCTCCGCGACCCCGATTTGCTCGATTCCCCTGCCCCCACCATCATGTTCACCTCCTTTGGCGATAGCTCCGTCAATTTGCGCATTGGCGCCTGGTGCAAAACCGAGGTGTACCACGGGCTTCGCTTTCGCCTTGCTACAACCATACTCGAGGAGTTCCGCAAGGAGGGTATCAACATCCCCTTCCCGGTGAGAACCGTCCTATTGCAGAAGGACGCCGATTAATGCCCTCCCCGCCTTTCTACGTTTTCAACAGCCATGAAAAAAGCCGTTGCTCCATCTCCGGAACAACGGCTTTTTGAAAGGCGTTTTCTCGTCTCTTACTTGCGACGACGACGGGCGGCAAGACCAGCCAGAGCCAACAAGGAAAGTGTAGCTGTGGTGGGCTCGGGGACTACAATACCCGTAACCAAACCGCTTACAAACTGAGCATCATGCAAGATGAGGTTGGCTTTGTTACCACCATCGTTACGTGCACCAAATGTGAAGTTTTTAATAAGCTTGTTGCTACCATATTCCGGAGCACTCGTAATAACAGAGTAGCCGGCCACAACACCATCAACCAACAAAGTCAAAGTGCCCTTGCCATTGTTCTGCAAGGCGATAGTAACAAGTTCACCATAACCTTCAGAAGGAAGGGTATATGTAATTTTTCCTACGCCCTTGTTCTCTTCATTGACATGATTTGCGAAACCGTCTTTATCCAAATTAAAGGTACCAGTTGCAGTGTAAAATGACGGTTTCCACGCCCATGCATTCGTTTCACCTAAACCGAAAATAGCAGGCCACTCATTATTCTGAGTCGCACCCGATTGAACTACTGCAACCAGTGTAAATTCATCGGAATAGCTCAGATTACCTTCAGTTTGACTAAAGGAGAAGGAATCATGGTTGAGCGTGATTGCACCACCCTCAATAATATTGGTACCTACGCCGGCGCTAAGGTTCGTGCTAACGCCATCTGCAGTGTCGAGAACAACACCGGTGGACTCGAAGTCCATATCCCAAAGCACCGTCGGTGCAGCAGAAGCAACACCGGCAAGAGCCATAAGAGCAATTAGAGTTTTTTTCATGATATGCTGTTTGTTTTAATTGTTATGCAGCTGTTCCTGAGGCCCTGCTCTCTTGCGCAATGGGAAGACAAGACAACAGAATCGTGCCGCTTGCGTCATTCTACAGCATCCGCAATGCTGGAGCCTTTGCTTGTTTGAGAAATCAGCAGCTTATATGTATACAGAAAAGAAAATACGTTCTTGTTGATGTCAAAAAAAAAGCTAAAATATTTTTTTTCAAACTTTAATAACTTTTACGCTTGCTCCAGCATTGCGGATGCTGTATAATAACTTGCGATGGCTCTAATCAGGTATGGCTCGATATCTCATTGCGCAAGGGAACGAGCGACTTGAGAAGAATCTCGCAATACATAGAACACTTAACAACAACTTAAGATGAAGAAGACTCTCGTAGCGCTGTTTGCGCTGGCTGCGTCAGCAATGGCTGACTATACCATTGTAACAGACAATTCTTTGTACACTAATCCCGGTGCATGGGTATATGTCTGGACAGGCAATGGGAACAATGGCAATTGGGATACGGGTTATAATTGGAATCACTATAAGTCCGTAGACGATGATAGTCCCGATTCAACAAACGATAATAAGCCCGTTAACGCAGATCCTGCTTTCATAGGGTACACCTTTGACTACGTAGCGGGCTCTCAGATTTTAACAGCAACAAATGAGGCCATTACCGTAACTACACCCACATGGATGGGCGGAAACGGACGTGTGTATCTGGGCTCTAATGTTACTCTTTTAGGCAACAACAACGGATATTCTGCAAACCAAAGCATTACCTATCATTTTGGCGATTTCAGCGGCACCTCTGTTATCAGCATGGGCGCTTTCTGGATGCAGGGTGGAGCGACCGTCAATTTTGCAGGTGAAGTGACGATGACAGAGAACGAGTTCAGCTATACCCTCTTCACAGCCTCAAACATGGCCCAGAACAGTGGTACGTGGAATGCTAGTGGGGTATCTGTAGTTGACGCTAATGGTAATATCCTGACTTACACAACGGACAAAGACAAGATTGGCACAGCCGGATATTATTGGCTTGAAAGCACGTACGCCGGACAAGGCTCGTCCAACTCAGTAATGCTAGTAGCCAAGGCCATCCCCGAGCCCACCACTGCTACGCTGAGCCTGCTGGCATTGGCCGGTTTGGCAGCACACCGTCGTCGTCGCTAAAGCGACTTTGGCAGCATAAATTACCAGGCGGAATACGCCGACACAACAGCCACGGTCTTGAAAAGGCCGTGGCTGTTGTCGTATATCAAGATTCATCCGGTCCCATGGCTCAAGGCGGGCAGCTATGGGCTAAGCGGAGGGCGGCGCTACATTCCTTTGTTATTTGAGACACCGCATACAAGGGGATATCAATGAGCTGCGTAGATGCTTCGGCGGAATGAGCAAGCGATTGAAGGTGATAATCATTCATCGAACAACGCACCGCCACGCGGGGGTGATATTTGCGGCAATAGCTCATTATAAAGTCTTAGCGCAGGACTGAGCAAGACTTTTCCACATTTTCGGCACGAACTTTGGATAATTTCACCACATTTTCCGCACGAACTTTGGATAATTTCACCACATTTTCCGCACGAACTTCGGACAAATTCACCACATTTTCCGCACATTCGTTCAGCTGTGTTTAAGTTTTTAGTTGATAGCCCCATAGCAATTTGTGGGGCGCATTGATGTGAGCGCAGCGAACGGAATTTATGAGCCCCGGCGAGGGGCGATAGCTCAGTAGCCCGACGCGTTAGCGTCGGGTTTTGGGTAAAGACAGTATTGGAGCCCCGGTGAGGGGCGGCAGAGAACGAGTGAACGGTATTGTCTTTTGCCACCGAATATGAGTATACATAAAACTTGGCTTTTCAATGAAGCTCATACACCAAACAACAGCTTTCTGCCGCCCCTCGCCGGGGCTCCAATCGTTCACCATCAGGATACCCGGCGCTGACGCACCGGGCTACTACGCTACCGCCCCCATGCGGGGGCTCTGAATTCGGCTCGCTGCGCTCGCGGTATTGGGGAGGGATGAGAACGGCTGACGCCGTGGTGAAGAATGCGCGATGCGCATGGTGAAGAATCTGCCTGCGGCAGATGGTGAAGAACAGCTGGCGCTGTGGTGAAGAACGCACCTGCGGTGCGTGGTACGGGGGGAGGAGAAAGCTTACACCGACCAAGGGGAAGCATTATAGGCCTCGTCGATGGCGGAGGCGAGGGTATCGTGCACCTGTTGTGCATGGTCCACGCTGAGCAGGCCTTTCGGGGTACGATTCCCCTGCTCGTCCACGGCATAATCAAAGATGACATGGCCGGAGCCGTCGGGTTGCAGAGAAAAATCCTGGATAAGCCCCAGCATGAGGAACCATTCGTGTGGCTCGGGGGCGGCGGTAAAGAGCAGCACGCGCTTGTTGGTAATGGCAAAGAAGGCATCCGCCTGCTCTACTGTGGGAGCTACGTGGGCCGGTGCTTTTTTACCGAAAAGACGCTGCCACAGGGAGCGAGACTGCGGGGTGGCTACAGCGGCGGGAGCTGCGCCCAAGGCAGAACGACAGGGGGCGGCGAGAATGAGGCGCTCGCCCTCTCGGAGGGTGGCGGTGAGGCGCTGTTGCTCGCGGGGAGAAAGGCGTGAGAGCATGGTGGGCTTATGGTGATTATGCGGTTTGGAGGAAGCAGTGACGCCCGCACCGGAATGCGGCACGGGCGTCTGCAAAATCAATACAAGGCGAGCAGAACGGCTTATGCCTGCTCTGCAGCGGCGGCCTCGGCAGCGGCTTTTTCGGCCTCCAGCTTAAGGCGCAGCTTTTCAGGCAGCTTAACCTGAATGTGGATGTCGCGCAGCTGGTTGGGCTCTGCCGGGGCGGGAGACTCGCTCATGAGGTCGGCACCGCGGTTGTTCTTCGGGAAGGCGATTACCTCGCGGATGGAGTCGCACTTGCCAATGAGCATGACCACGCGGTCCAAACCAAGAGCCAAACCACCGTGGGGAGGAGCACCGAAGGAGAATGCAGCCAGCAAGTGGCCGAACTGCTCTTCGATGGTGGCGTCGTCCAAGCCGAGGGCGCGGAAGGTGGCATCCTGCAGGTCCTTCTCGTGAATACGGATGGAACCGCCGCCCAGCTCGTTACCGTTGAAGATAACGTCGTAAGCTTCGGCGCAAATATCGGTGGAGATTTCGCCCTTGAGCACCTTCTCCACGTCCTCCGGAACGGGGCGTGTGAAGGGGTGGTGGATAGCGCAGAAGCGCTGCTCCTCGGCGTCCCAACCAAAGAGGGGGAAGCGGTTTACCCAGAAGAGGTCAATCTCGTCGTTACCCTTGAGGAGCTCCATGAACTCACCGCAGGCCAAACGCACGCGGCCCAAGATGGTGCAGCTTTGCTCCCAATCGCCGGCGGCAAAGAAGATGCAGTCGCCGCTCTCAATGTTGAGGCGGGTCTTGAGGGCCTCCACCTCTTCGGCAGAGAGGCGCTTGGTGATGGGGCTCTTCCACTCCTTGAGGTCGTCCACGTCGCGCACCTTGATGTAGGCCAAGCCCTTAGCGCCGGCTTCTACAGCTGTTTGGGTGAGGGAATCCACCTGACCTACAGAGGGGTTGAAGCCCTTAGCGTTGATGGCCTTGACCACGCCGCCATTGGCAATAGCGCCGGAGAACACGCGGAACTCGCTGTTGGCAAAGATATCGGAGCAGTCGGTAATCTTCATTTCGAAGCGGCGCTCGGGCTTATCGGAGCCGTACTGGTCCATGGCGTCCTTCCACGTCATGCGGGGGAACGGGGTAACGATGTCGCGGCCAACGGATTCCTTGAACACGCGCTTGAGCATGTTTTCAATCCATGAGTAAATGTCCTCAGGGGTAATGAAGGAGGCCTCGATATCAATCTGGGTGAACTCGGGCTGGCGGTCGGCGCGCAGGTCTTCATCGCGGAAGCAGCGGGCAACCTGGAAGTACTTCTCCATACCGGCAACCATGAGCAGCTGCTTGTACTGCTGCGGGGCCTGGGGCAAAGCGTAGAAAGCACCGGGGGTAAGGCGGCTGGGCACAAGGAAGTCGCGAGCGCCTTCGGGAGTGCTCTTGGAGAGGATGGGGGTCTCAATCTCGAGGAAGCCCTGCTCATCCAAGTAGTCGCGCATGGTCTTGGTGATGCGGTGGCGCAGAATCATGTTGCGCTGCATCTCGGTGCGGCGAAGGTCGAGGAAACGGTACTTGAGGCGCAAATCTTCGTTGGCCACGTTGCGGTCCAGCTGGAAGGGGAGCACGGCAGCGCGGTTCAGCACGGTCATGGCAGAGGCATCCACCTCAATCTCACCGGTGGCAAGGTCAGGATTCGTGGCATCCACCTCACCAGTCTTGAGACGAGCTACCACTTTACCGGTTACTTGGATGACGGATTCAACGCGAAGATTCTCGGCATTATTGGCAAGCTCGGCATTATTCTCAGGATGGAAAACAACCTGAGTTTTTCCAGCGCGGTCACGGAGGTCAATGAAAATGACGCCACCATGGTCGCGAACGGTATCCACCCAGCCGCAAAGCGTTACTTGCTTGCCGGCATCGGAAAGGCGGAGTTCATCACACGCATGTGTACGGTAACTGTTCATATTGGTATGCTTGCTTATAATTAACCTGCCATGTTACCTCATTGGCAACATGAAGCGCGAAAATTCTACTCCTTTCACCTTGGAAGTCAAGCAAAATTTACACATTTAGCGTGGCATAATACAAGCACTTGCATTTGGATACGCAAGCATGTGAGCGCTGCGAACGGAATTCAAGAGTCTCGGCTTGATATGGCAATGTTGAATATTGAAAGAGGAGTATGGGTAAAGGTAATTCCTTTTATTCGCGGAACGAGCGGTTACGGCCTCGACCTATCTGTCGGGCCCACGGTTAACGCAGCATATTCAGGGCTCTCTCGGTGCAGGCTAAGGCTTGGTCTACCTCGTCGGCGGTGTTGTAGAGGGCAAAGGAATAGCGCGTGGTGCCTGTAATGCCCAAATACTGCATAAGGGGTTGGCAGCAGTGGTGACCGGTGCGCACGGCAATGCCCATTTGATCCAACAGGGTACCGAGGTCGTAATGGTGCACGCCGGGGATGACGACGGAAAGCAGCGCCCCGCGCCCCTCTTTAGGGCCAAGGATGTTGATACCGCCCAGAGCCGTCAGGCCATCGAACATGCGGTGGGTGAGCATTTGCTCGTGAGCATCAATAGCAGCAAGCCCCTGCTCTTGCACATAGCGCAGCGCCTCTGCCAGCACAATGTTGCCGCAAATGTTGGGAGTGCCGGCCTCGTATTTGAAGGGCAAATCATTATAGGTGGTACCGGTGAATGATACCTCCTTAATCATCTCGCCACCACCTTGCCACGGGGGCAGCTGAGCCAACAGCTCTTCCTTACCCCACAAAATACCCGTGCCCGTGGGGCCATACACCTTGTGGCCGGAGAACACATAAAAATCGCACCCAAGAGTTTGCACATCCACCGGCATGTGGGCCGTGCTCTGCGCACCATCCACCAACACCAGCGTGGACGCATTATTGCGCTTGGCTGCCTCGATTATCTGCGGCACGGGGTTGATTACCCCCAGTGCGTTGGAGATATAAGGCACGGCAACAATACGCGTGCGGTTCCCCAGCATGGAGAGGTAGGCAGGCATATCAAACTCCAAGGACTCCGTAAGCGGAATGGGGCGCAACACGGCACCGGTGCGTTGGCAAAGCATTTGCCAGGGCACAATGTTGGAGTGGTGGGCATCCGTTGTTACCAAAATTTCATCACCGGCAGAGATGAGTGGGGACAGCGCCAACACCTGAGCCACCAAGTTAATACCCGCCGTGGTACCGGCGGTGAACACAATTTCCTTCTCCGACGCGGCATGCAAGAATGAAGCGACGGTGGCACGGGCTTTCTCGTGCTCCTCGGTAGCCAAACGGCTCAGATAGTGAGCACCGCGGTGGATGTTGGAGTTGAGTTTTTCGTAAAACTCACGCTCGCACTCCACCACGCGGGCAGGCTTTTGCGTGGTAGCGGCGTTATCAAGGTAAACGAGCGGCTTCTTGCCAATGCGGGTGGCAAGAATGGGATAAGAGGCGGGCGTATCCATCAGTTTTGAGTCGATTTAAGGTGCTCAGCCATGCGGTAGGCTTGTTCGGGCACGTACTCTTTCCACGTTTCGTCGTTGGCATTAATCATGCGCACAATATCGCGCGGGGTGCGGAAGAGTAATTTTTGGTTAAAGTAGGGCACAGAGACGATGTCCTCGCTGTTCAGCAGGTGCTTGTAGAGAGATTTGTACTTCTCCGGGGGATTATAGGTGCCGGCGGTCACAAACTCGCCGGTCTTGCGGTTAATCCACGGGGTGACGTAGAAGCGGGTTTTATTGACAAAGCACAGGCCCATGCTGGCAAGAATGCCACCGGGGGTATCTGCCCACTTATCCTTAAAGAGCTCGTTGAGCAAGCCAATGGAAAGCGCAATGGCCACGGGCTCCTTGGTATACTGATTCAGCAGTGTGGAAATACGGTGGAAGTGGGTGATATTGGTAACCATCACCGTTTTACCCAAGGCGGCAAGAGCATCCGCACGGTCAATGAAATCCAACAAATCCACATCTGTACCGCGCAGCAGGTTGGAGAGAGAAATCTCGCAAATATCCACCACCTTATCGCACTGCTCCGGAGAAAGCGACTCGGTGAACTTGGCGCGCACGCTGTCCATCATCTCTAAGTGGATATTGCAAAGAGGCATAAAGCTGCCGCGCATCAGCACAATCGGACGCTTGTACAAGAAATCCGCAGGCTGGGCCACAGAGCCATCCGGGCAGAAGAGGGTGGCCTCCGACAAGCCGTTGCGCACCAGCTCCAAAGCCAGCAGGCGATTATCGAACATGGTGAAACCGTGGCCGGAGAAGCGCATAAAGTCAACCTCATACATGCTGCGGTCCAAATTATCTGCCACGCTGTTCACAAACTCATTCATGTGCTCGCGTTTGTAGCAGAGGGCATAGAGAAGGTTGACACCGAGGATACCCAAAATACGCATTTGGATATCGTGGTCGGGCACCAGCAGGCGCACATGCATCACGAAATCGCTGGGCGGAGCCTCCGGGCGCAGCTGAAAGCGCACACCAATCCAGGCAGACCACGGACCGTTATCGCGGTAGCCCTTGCACTTTACGGTGTTGCAGAAGGAGAAGAAGCAAGTCTCTGCCCCGCGCTTTTCACCCAAACGGTTAATGAGCTGGGTGTATTCGTAATCCATCATCTGCTCCAAACGCTCTTGCGATACATAGCGACGCACGGGGCCGTAGAGGGTATCGCTCACGGTCATATCGTATGCAGAGATAGTTTTGGCAACAGTACCGGCCGCCCCGGAGGAACGGAAAAACCAGTTGGCCGTCTCTTGGCCTGCGCCGATTTCGGCAAAGGTGCCGTAAACACGGCGATCCATATTAATTCGGAAGGCTTTTTCCTGGGTTGCGGCGAGTGTGAGTGTTTCTGCGGACATAGTGTGAAAAAGACTTGGTTAAATGGGTAACGGCAGCACGGGAGGAACGCGCATGGGGCGAGGCGGGGGCAAATGCAGCGTGGCATCCTGCTTTTCCTCTTCCTCCTCTGCTACGGCTTCTACGGTAAGAGAAACTTCCTCTGCTTGGGCATCTTGCAGCTGGGCAATATCCTCAGCATTCTTGTAACGCGGGTTGAGCGCCGTGTGGCAACCGTAGGGGTCCTCGCCGTTCAACGCTGCGGCCTTGGGCAATATGGGCACCACCGGCAGCACGCGAGACGAAGTCGGATGGCCGGAGCCGGCCTCAATAAAATCACCCAAGGTGGGGCTGCCATCGCCGTGCACGGTGCAAGAGGCCAAAGAGGTATCGCCCTTGGGGAAATACTCGCGATAGGTCAGCATATCGTAGCTGGAGTTGCAGCCGCGAATCGTTGCCTGATAGCAATGATTGGTGGAGCGCATGCCGGATGCGCGGCAAATCTCCACAGCCTCGGTGTCGGACGGCGGCATAATTTCCTCATTCGGGTAACGGCCTTCGGCGGCATGGAACACCGCGCCCATGATGGGGGAGCAGATATCTGACGCAAAGGCCTCCGGGTAAATGGGCACATGGGCGTTAATGTAGCCCACCCAAATACCGCAGGTTACGGATGAATCGTAGGCAAAAAGCGTGGAGTCCGAGAAGTCGTAATTTGTACCGCTCTTAACGGCACCCTTGAAGGAATCCGGCATGAAGGTGCGCACACGCACGGCAGAGCCGGAGCTCATGGCATCTTTGAGAATGGAGTGGATACGGAAGGCGGAGCAAGGCGTGGCACCGGACAACATCTCGCCGCGCAGGTTTTCCTTACGCTCCCACAAAATGGTATCGTTGCTATCCGTAATTTTGGTGATAATGTACGGAGCAATCGGGCGGCGGCCGCAGTTGGGGAAAAGGGTGTAGGCCAGCACCAATTGCTTGAGAGACATAGGCTCTGTGCCCAAATACACGCGCGGATAATACTGCGGGCAGGCCTCGGTGCTGCCGGGATTGCGCAGCGGCGGGGTGATACCGGCCTTGGTGAGCGTGTTGATAAAAGGCTTGCAACCAATATTGGGCTTAGAGCCCAAGGCAATACCCAAACGGGCAGCAGAGGAGATTTTGGACTCAGCCAAGGCTTGGCGAATCGTCACCGAGTCGCGGTAACGCCCCTTGGCGGACTCCATACCCCATTCACCCAGAATACCCTCCGTGCCACCAATACCGGCAAGGCGGTTATCCAAGGCATCATCCACCAAACGAGAGCACGGGCTGTAGCCTTCATCAAAGGCGCACATGTAGAGGAAAGGCAAGAGAGCCGTACCTACCGGACGGCGACCGGACTCGATAAAGTCGTAGTTCGAGCGGGCAAAACTACGGCCGGCCACGTACACCAAGGTAGCGCCTGTTTTGTTCTCAACGGCATACACAGCACCATCCAAATAGTCGCGCCCCTCGCGCTTGCCGGCAAGGGAAGCATCGGCAAAACGCGGATTCTTATAATCCGGGCGAGCTTCAATTTCCTCCAGCTTTTTCTTCAGGGATGCCACAGCGGCATCCTGCATATCCTTATCGATGGTGGTGTAAATCTTAATACCGGCACTCTTCAGGATTTCCTCACCACGCTTGGGGTCCTTAAAAATGCTCATCGCCTGCTGCTGAATCAGGGAATGGAGGTGCGAGGTTTGGCGGGTAATGGGGCGCGGATTGGTTACCAAATCCGTCAGTTTAATGCTCTCAGCCTCTTCTTTGGAAAGATAATTGAGGCGCTGCATGCGGTCAATCACGTCATTACGCCACTTATGGTTGAGGGCGTGGTTGCGCAGCGGGTTATAGTTCTCGGGGTTCTTAATCAGGGCGGCAATACTGGCAGCCTCACGCACGGTCAAATCTGCCGGCTCCTTACCAAAGTACCCCAACGAGGCAGAGCGAATACCATAAAAACCGTTGCCAAAGTAAATACGGTTGAGGTAAAACTCCATAATCTGGCGTTTGGAGTATTTCTCCTCAATGCGCATGGCAAGGAAGATTTCCACCATTTTGCGCTCGTAGCGGCTACCACCGCGCACTTGGGTGCGGTGCTCGAGGTCGTATGCGTTGCGCGCAAGCTGCTGCGTAATGGTAGAAGCGCCCTGGTTGGCGGCACCACCGGCAGCCAAGGCCTCCTTGGCGGCACGCAAAATGCCCATGGGGTCATAGCCGCCGTGCGTCCAGAATGTTTTATCTTCCTGCGCCACCAAGGCATCTATCATGCAGGGAGCAATTTTATCAAAGGAAACATAGCTGCGGTTTTCATCAAAAATACGGCCGATTTCCTTACCATTGCGATCGTAGATGATGCAAGGATGGTCGAGATTGTTGATGTCCTCCAAATTGAAGGTATCTGCCCACTTTTCGTACTTCGCCGTAAAGATGCGGAAGGCAGTATACCCCATCAAGGCACCGGACACCAAAAGAATCAGGCTGACAATACCGGCGCGAATAAAGAAACGCTTCCACCGGCTACCTTTGCGGGCAGCCTGCGCCTTGCGTTCGTCGTTTCGCTTACGGCGACGCGCCTCCGCGGCATTGCGGCGGTTCTGGTACTCGTCGAGGTTATCCATGCTCTACGGCTTTATGATAGCAAAAAAAGCGGCGAGTTTCAAGGAGCAAATGCGATTTACAGGCTTGTATGGTAGGATAAATCAAAAACAATCAGTCCCCTGCTCGGCATGTGCGCAAAAACAGGATGAAAAACAGCGCAGACACAGCAAGACCGGCCAAAGTGGCAGGCAGCACGGGCACACCAATCATACAATCCGGCGAGCACAGCAGGAAGGACACGCACACGAGGGTCATGAACACGGCGGGCAAGCTCACAATCCAGTGGTTGCGGCCGCGTTTGCGCATCAGCACGGCAAGCGCCCACAGGGTAAAGCAGGCCAAGGTTTGATTGGTCCACCCGAAATAACGCCAAATGACATCAAAATCCAAATTAGCCACCACAATCACGACGGCAAACACCGGCAAGGCCAACATCAAACGATTGCGCACAGAACGCTGGTTGAGGTGAATAGCCTCTGCCAGCATCAAACGGCAACAGCGCATGGCGGTATCGCCACTGGTGATAGGCAGCACCACAACACCGATAATAGCCAACACGGCACCGGTAGGCCCCAGCAAGAGAGAGCAAGCCTTGCCAACAGCCACGGCCGGGGTTATACCGTCAAGGCCAATGACATCGCGCAGGGTAAGCCCCACAGTGGCCCAAATGAGGGCCACAAGCCCTTCCGTTACCATAGCACCATAGAACACCGGGCGCAGATGCTTCGCCTTGCCCAGGCAGCGCACCATCATGGGGCTTTGCGTGGCATGGAAGCCGGAGATGGCACCACAGGCAATGGTAACAAACAACATGGGCCAGGCGGATAACCCCTTGGGGTGTACCATGTGCGTAAAGTCTAAATTGGGTAAAACCTCGTACCCGCTGAACGGCAATGTCACCAACATGCCACCGGCCATGAACAGGAATAAGGCGCCAAAAATGGGGTAAATTTTGCCGATAATCACATCGATGGGCAAAACAGTGGCTAAGAAATAGTATACCATAATGATAACACACCACCCCAACACCGACACAGACGGCAGCAAGCCATGCAACATATCCGCAGGCCCCAAGGTAAAGACAACACCCACAAGTAACATCAGGAACACACAAAGCATGCGCATGAAACGCAGTGCCACCTTGCCCAGGTTATCACCCACAAACTCGGGCAAGCTGCACCCACCGCGCTCGGCAGATGCCACGGCTGCAAGAAAATCGTGCACGGCACCGGCTAACAGGCAGCCCAGCACAATCCAAAGCAAACTAACAGGCCCGAACAAACAACCGGCCAATGCACCGAACACCGGCCCCAACCCGGCTATATTGAGCAGCTGAATCAGGAAGACGCGCCATGAGGGCATGCTCACATAATCCACACCATCGGCCATCGTAACGGCCGGCATACTCATGGTGGGCTGCACACCGTAGATTTTTTCAGCTATTCTGCTATACACAAAATAGCCCGCCACTAACAGAAACGCACAGACAAAGAAAACGAGTAAACCGGTCATAACGCTAAATTAAGGGAGCGGACAGTCTACACTGCCCGCCCCTCTCGTGCAAGACTTTTCATTGCCCGTAATGAGTCATGCACCCACGCGGGCAAAAGGTGATTATTTTTTCGTGCTCCCCATAGGCGTGTACTCACCATCATCGGATTTCTTGGTGGTACCCATGGGGGTCCATCCTTCTTCATCCGAAGAACCGGAGGGAGAGGAGCCGCCGGAAGCCTTCTTCTTGGCCTCTTCCTCGGCACGGCGTTGCGCGAGTGTCTTATAAGGCGTATCCTTAGAGGGGTCCAACTCCTTAGGCACCACCCACAGCTCAATGGCACCCTCGGCATAGGCTGCGTAGATGGAGGTGGGGTCGATGTTGCGCATTTCCGTATAAATGGCGCGCAAGCGGTTAGCAGAGCCACCATTGCGGCGCACATGGCCGGCGTATGCAGCAAAAATCTCTTGGCGCTGGCGGCGGCTGTAGTAACCGGAGCTCACCATGCTGCGGATGTAGTTATTGGCCTCCTCCAAAGCCATAGGCTGCAGAGCCTCCACCACGGTAATGGGATCAAACGGCGTGCCGCCGGAAAGCGAGGAGGGCATGATGGCCTGCACATCCGCAGCCTGAGACAACAGATTCAAGCGCTTGTTGCCACTGGCCTTAACAGCCTTTTTAATCAGATCCTCCTGGTCGTCAAAGGACTCCAACAACTTTTCCAACGCAATGGAGGCCGTCTCTGCGGTTTCCATTTCCTCTGCACTCTGCACAATACCACGCATAGCACCACTGCCATCCAACACCACCAGGCAGGGATAGCTCCAAATACCGCCGGGCAACGAATTTTTGCCCATCACTTTATGCCACTGCTTTTGTTCCTTCTCGTTGGGCATTTGGTATACCGGCACCTCTAAGAACACCACAGAGCGCACCGCTTGGGCAATGCCTCTCTTTTTGATGAAGGACTCGTATGTCTGCTGGCTTACCTTATCGTAGTTGGCACCATAGCAGAACAAAACAATCGGCTTGCGGCCACCGGCTTTGCGCAGGGCTTCATCGTAACTGCGGGCAGATGCCGCATGCAGCGGCAATACACTCAGCAATACAGTTAATATCAGCAAAAGATGTTTCATGGCTCAATCAACGTTATTTTTTAGATGCACGAACGGGGCGACCGTAGACATAGAACCCGACGATGGTTGACTCCCACTTATCGCCATCGCGCAGCAGGCGCACAAACAGGGTTTCGGGCTTTTCCTTACGCAGGTCAACACGCACGGTGTTTCCGGCAATCACGGGTACGGCATCTGTGGGTTCCCAGTTTTGGCCGTCTGCAGAAACCTCCAACTTAAAGTCGCGGTCGTTCTTAGCGTTGCCATTGAACACGCAAACCACACCATTGAGCTGGCTGGGGGATTCGAGTTCAATCGTCATGCCGGAGGTACCCTCAAACTTAGCGGGGATAGAACCACCCTGCTTTTGCAGCACAGCCCAATGCAAGCAACATTGAGACATCTGCCCGGGGTCTATCGTGGTAGCCGTGCGAATAAGCCCCTTGGCGGAAACCACGCGGCCCGGGAAGGTGCGGAACTTAAACTTATTCTTGGGGAAGTTTTTGCGGCACTTGCGGTAAGCCAACTTACCAATGGCTTGGAAGGTGAGCTTATCGCCATTGCTGGCAGCGGCATAAATTGCCTCACCCAAGGCAGGCCATGTGGAGTCCGAGCCCTTACCCTTGGCGCGGGCACGCCCCATGGCGCGCACAATCAGCTTGCTGAACTCCTTATGGAGCTTGGCAGAGTCAGCATCTGCGGCATCCACCGGCAACTTGCTGATGTAGTCTAAGCCCCATGTAAGCACAGCACCGGCGTAGTCGGACTTGCCCATGAGGGTTTTAAGGGACTCCTTCATGTATGCCAACTTCTCCTTAGCGTTGGTGCAGCCCTCAATCTGAGCCGTCAGCAGCGGGGCAATATCCCAACGGTTGGTACCGAAGGTGGCGCACTTATCAAAGAAAGCATCGTACATTTTGTTGCGGGCGCGGCGATCGGGCACCATGGGCAACAAATGCGGGTACACATAGCGGCACAGGAAAGTTGCAGCAGCATTGTGATAGGTGGCAGCCATGGTTGTCACCACCTTATCGTGCAGTTCTTTCCAACGACCCAAGTTCTCCGGAGATTTCTGCTTAAGATAGCCGGCATAGGACAACAAGGCCGGCCAGTTCAACGGCTGCGCAGCAATAGCGGCATCATAGCAGTTGAACGCAGACTTCATCATGCGGCGAGAGGCCAACAACTCTGCCGTTGCCAACAGTTGGTCGGAAATCAACTGGCGATGGTGGTCGGAGTACAGGTTCTGCATGAGGATGAGGAAATCCCAATCATAATTTCCCCAGAAGGTCTTGTGCATGGAGTGCTGCCAGTAGATGGAATAGCTCATTCTCCAATCATTGCCAATGCGCACCGTGTAAGCGCAGTGGCCGGGCTCGCCCATGGTCATGGCCGGAATACCGGCAGCCAGTGCACCGTAGGCGCCGTAGTGAGAGCAAGCGCCGCACACGCCGCCGATTTCGCGGTGAGCCCAAGCTGTGGTATGATTGGTGTGCTTGAGGATGGGTGCCAGATAGTCCTGAGAGAACACGGAGTCACCGGCAACGTTGCGCAAGCGATAAACGAGCTGGTTGCAGGCACCCAAGTATCCTTCGGCAGGCAGGCGCACGTTGTCGCGCTGCCACTGCAAAGAACGGGGGCTACCCCAGCCGGAGGGCTCTTTGCAACCGGTAACAAGGCGCGTTTCCCAGTATTTCAAGGTATCAAAAATCACATTGAGCTTACCTTCCTCAAAGCTCTTATGGTAATACTCAAAGCGTGCAAGCATGTCTTGCTCAGACCACCCCTCGCGGGCAAACTCCAAGGCGGTGGTGGTGGCAATGCGGCGCGTGTGGATGGAGGTCATCTGTTCCGTATAGCGAGAATAAATGATGGCCAAATATTCCAGAGCCTTACCGATTCTATCAGTGGGGCCGGAGAAGAGTAAGCCGTTCATCCAATCCAAATCAGAGGTAAGAGACACCAGCATGGCGGTGCCCATCTTCATTTCAGCCACGCGAGCGAGCGTCTCGTAACCGGCTTTACGAATGAGGGTAAGACGTGCCAAATTCAGCTGTGTGGCGGGGTCTTCCAAGGCCTTCCAGCGGGTCTTTTGGCGGGCCAGCGGGGGCAGCGTGCTGCTCAGCAACTCACGGTATATGAGGTCGGGGCGCTTCCAGTGCTCGGCCTTATATTTATCATCGCGGTAGCCAATGCCGTCCTTCTTTTTCTTTTCGGCACGCACATATTTATCTGCCAAATTGTCGGACAAGCGGCGGAGTGCGCGGTTGCGTGCATTATTGCATGCCGGCGGCACCACCTGCTCTGCCGGGTCTTCAGGCACCTCGGCTTCGCGCACGTTTTTAAGCGCAGTGGGCTCCTTTTTGGTGGGCACAAAAGAGTCAGAATCACGGGCTACAGACCAATCATCCCCATCGTCGGAGGCGGTCCAATCGTCGTCCTCATCTTCGTCGGAGCACAAACCATCCTTATCCGTCTTTTCGGCAGGCTCAAAGGAGTCGTCGGCCTCTGTCGTGTGCACAATAACAGGCGCCGTATCGTCGGGGTCTGCAAGAATATCCGTTTCCGTTTTTTCCTCGGTGGGTGTTTGCTCAACAATTGTTTCAACCTCTGTCACCTGCTCCGGTTTGTGCGTGAGCATATTGCAACAGGGCTTGAGCAAATAGCCGAGCATCATGGACGCGAATACGCCGCATAAAAGTTTGACTAAGTTTTGGCTCATAAAATCTATTCTGGTGTAAAATCTACGTTGTCAATTATTGTGCAGCGTTGCTGCGTGCAGTAATGTCTGCCACGGTATTTTCCACCTTGCGGGCGATGGCCTTATCCGGGTGGTTGGCATGCTGCTGCACCACCTGCAGGGCCTTGGCTGTGCCATAGGGCTGCTCGTAGTTCAGCAAATCAGACAATTCTTTCAGCGACAAATCTGTGCGAGAAAGTTGCTCAATCATGTAGGGCTCCAGTTCTGCCACCAGCAAGCCGGCAATATCATTCCACGCGGCAGGGTTAGACTGCCACAGCTTCAGCACCGGGGTTTTCATCTGCTGCGGAGCCAGCAAGGCCAAGCGGTGCACCACCTTAGAGGACACGCCCCTGCCGGCACGCAGGTTGTGCTCAAAGTAATCCCACAGCACGGGAACAATCTTGGTATCCGTCTCCGGAGCATACACCACCAAGGCCTCTACCAATGACTTGTGCACGTTGGGGTCTGTCTTCCAAGAGAATGCCAGGCACTGCAACAACTTGTTGTAAATATCCGGGCGCAGCATGGGCAAATCTGCCTTAGCCAAACGATCTGCAGCAGCGCCTACCAACTTGGCATCCAAGCTGAAGAGGGCGCGCATGTTGGCCTCAGCAAAGCCGGGGCGATGATTATCCAACAACACGGCAGGGTCTACGTCCTCACCCACCTTAATTCTGTCGGACTCCAGCACCAACTCGTAAACACCGCGCGCTGCATCTGTGTAATACACTTGACCGTAACGCTCTAAGAGAGAAGAAATATTTTTGCGCTCAGCAGGCACATTAGCAATGGTAAATACCACACCGCTGCCGTTCGGGGGATTGTTCACCTCTACACGGGCGCCATCCAACAAACGGGAAAGAGAAGTTTTTACCAAATTGCGGGTGCCTTGGTCCATGGAGCCGAAGTACAGCACACCATCTGCCGTGTTTTTATCTGCAATATCGCAGCGAATGAATACGCAGTAGTGCACACTCTTGGGGCGATTTTGCTCCAATTCTGTAAAATAGGGCACGTCCTTATCCGTCAGCAAGCGGCCGGTTTGCACGGGTTCCTCCACCACCTGCTCTTCCTCTACCATAGTGGGAACAAACTCCGTTGTTTCCGGCACCTTGTAATGCCAGAACATAGGCATGGTGGCACCCAAGCCCATCATGATGGCAATAACCAAGGCCACCACTTTCTTATGGCGCGGGAAGGAAGGCACCAACAACAAGGAAGCAATAATGGCGGCACCAAAGGAAATAGAAAGCTGGTAGGAGAACTCTAACTGGTTGAGGAAAGTAGGTTTATCGCCATCAGAAATAATGAAGAAGAACACACAAACAAGGAAAAGTGCCACACCCAGGCAGCAACGCACAGCCCCCATCACGTTGTAGGCAGAGGAGGAACGCAGATTGCGCCCCATGCGAGAGGCACGCTCCTTCTGCTTACGGACAGATACGGCATACTCCTTTGTCAATTCCTTATAAGTAGTTGTTCCTGCAGAGGAAGAGCCGGAGGAAAATTCTTCCTCCAAGCACTGGGCACACACTTCCTGGCCTTCACGCGAGGCATGGAACATCTGATGGCATCTCGTACATTCTTTTTCCACGTGCAATTATATACCACAAAACTCATTCATTGGCAAGGAGAGATTTTACAAATACCAATGTGTTGGATGAATTGAATACCAAATTCCGCAAAAAGCAGAAACGCACGGAGTTTATCAAGAACCTCCGTGCGTTTCATTGATGCAGCTTGCATGACGGCGCTGCACAGCCTATATACTACACAAATGAAATTACAAAATGATTAGTGAGAGGGAATTGTGATGGTGTAATTATTGTTTTCCATCATGGTATCCACAGAAAGGTTTTGAGCGCGGGAATTGTAGAAGCGACGTTCTACAGACGGGATATTGTAGTAGGACTCTGCCTGTTTCTGCACCTGATCTGCCATGGAGAAACCGGGCTGGGAATAGGCGGCAAACTGCTGTGCCGTGTAATCGTCTGTAGAAACGCAGGTAGTTGATTCCAAGGAAAGAGTGGAGCTCATAATGAGTTCTTGCTTATCAGCAGGGGTGAGCTTCTGGTAAACACGGGCGGCACCCACGGTGGGAGTGGCCGGAGAAGTTGCTGTATCTGATGAGAACGAATAAAAAGCAACACCCAAAACACCCACACCCAATGTGGTAGCACTACATACCCAGCTACGCTTGCGCACATTGGCAAGGCGGCACAAAATGTGCTCCCACAGCATGCGACGAGCCGGACGCGTTACTGCATACTGAGCCACTCTCTCTCTGAAATCATGGATGAATCGATCTTCAAAATTCGCCTCGCGAGAGGGTTCCTGTTTCAGAGAAGCCAAAAGGTCTATCAAATCGGCCTCAGTGATGCGTGTGTTACCGGATTTTTTATTGTTCATACAGACGAGAAAAACTACCTACATTAACAGAGACACCGCCCAACTGTTTTCCGTTCAAAAAAAAATAACACTTATTTTAGAAATTGCTGTTAATTTTTCGCCAGCGCACCCCTCAAATAGCCATTTAAGTTTAGCTCTGTTAAAGTTTTTAGTTGTTAGCCCAACAAATAGCAATTTGTGGAAGTACGAGTTACGAATTCCGAAGGACGAATTTAAGAGTTCCGCTCGCCTACGGCTCGCAAGGGAAGCGGAGTTTATCAGTCGGCTTGTGTTCCGCGCTCAAGGCGCGGGCGGCAGCTTGTGCTGAGCTTTGCTATCTTTGCGCCGTAAGGCGCGGAACTCACAAATTCGTATGTCGGAATTCGTCCTTCGTACTTCTACGAACTCCCATTTATCAACTGTATAGTTTAACAGCGCGTTTTGCAAAACAGCCCCATCAGGCCGTATAGGGGCTGCGGGGCATGAACAAATCCTGCATATTTTCTGCCAACCACTCTTCAATAATGCCCTCGGCGCGTTCAATTTCGCTCTGTCGGGCATCGTGCGATTGGCGTGCTAAATTTTGCAAGGTGTCGATATCATGCACTGATACCCCGGGCAAATTGGCGCACGCGGGGTCCACATTACGCGGCACAGATAAATCAATCAGGAACAAGGGGCGCCCCTGCCTTGTGGCCTGCGTTTGGGAAAGCACAGCCGGGCCAACCACATACACCGGTGAGGCGGTGGAAACAATAACGATATCAATTTGCTCCAAATACGGAATCCACTCCGTAAAACGGATGACCCTGCCCCCTACCTTTTCCGCCAATTCAACGGCGCGGTCGTACGAACGGTTAGCCACAAAAATGCCTTCAGCACCGCGAGAGCGCAAACTTTGCGCCGTGCTGCGGGCAATATCCCCTGCACCGACAATCAACACATTCACCCCCTCTAAGCCGCCGAAAGCAGAGCCGGCTAACTGCACCGCCGCAGCGCCCACAGAGGTGGGGCCACTGGTAATGCGCGTTTCCGTACGCACTTTCTTGCCAATAGAGAAAATGCGCTGAAAGGTTCGGTTAGAGCAGCTTGCTGTTGCACCGGCTGCTACAGCCTCGCGATAAGCATCCTTAATCTGCCCGAAAATCTCGGTTTCGCCTATCACCATGGAATCCATACCCGCTGCCACGCGAGCCAAATGACGCAGGGCATCCTCGGCCTCGTATCGATAAAAACAGGCAGCATTGCGAGCTGCTTCATGCGCACCTAAGTGTCCCAAGAAATACCCTAAAATGGCAGTTTGAGCCTCCTCCGGGCAGGCAGACCAATAGTAAATTTCCGTTCTGTTGCAGGTAGACAAGAGCACGCACTCTTCCACATGCGGCAAGGCAGCCACATCCTGATTGCATTGCTGCAAATTACGCTTAGCGACGGCAAATTGCTCGCGCACCGCTAACGGGGAGGTGCGATGGTTAATGCCGAAGCAACACATTTGCAGCGCCGGCGTCCTGTCCTGGGGGGTATTCACTTGCGATAATAATCTGCAATGGCTTTTACCAGCGAGGGAATGTTGTGCGTGTCGCTGACAATGTGGGGCTCTAAGCCAAACTCCTTCAACGTAGCGGTGGTAACAGGCCCAATGGAAGCTATGACGCAGTTCTTCGGCAACTCGATACCCATCGCCATAAAGTGCTTCACGGTGCTGGAGCTGGTGAAGGTAATGACGTCTGCCCCATCCTCAACCAAACGGGCGCGGGCGCCGGTGGGGTCTTCTGTCTCGGGCACAGTATTGTAGGCAATACACTCATCTACAATAGCCTGGCGTTTCATTAATTCCTTATAGACGATATCGCGCCCCTTCTCGCTGTGCACCCACAGCATGGTCACATTGGCAACGCCGCCAAATTCATCGCCCTTGCGGTCAAACTCAGCTATCAGCTCTTCTGCAACGGCCTTCTTAGGCATAATGTCCACCATCAGGCCATGCTTCTTCAGCTCGGCTGCAGTACCGGGGCCTACGGCTGCAATGCGGGCACCGCCCAACTCGCGAATATCCTCATATACGGCATAAAAGGCCTCAAAGAACTTCTTAACGCCGTTGGGGCTGGAGAACACGAGCCAATCATAACGAGGGCAATCGACCACGGCAGAGGCAAAGTCTTTGCGGTCGGACGGCGGCACAATTTTAATAGTAGGCAGCTCCAAGGCTTCCGCGCCCAAAGCCGAAAGAGCCGTGGTGAGCTCGCTGGCCTGCTCGCGAGTGCGAGTTACCACAATACGCTTACCGGCAAGCGGCAAACGGCTGTACCAATTCAGCTCGGCGGCACAGCTTACCACATCACCTATGACAACAACGGCGGGGGCCCCCAGCCCGGCCTGTTCCACGGCATCTGCCAAGGTGGCAACCGTTGCCGTAACAGAACGCTGGCGAGAGGTAGCAGCCCACTGAATCACCGCAGCCGGCACATCGCCCCCCTGCCCGGCTTGCATCAGGGCTTGCATGGTTTCGCGCAAGCGGCTCATGCCCATGAGCATCACTTTGGTGCCATGAGCAGCAGCTATGCCGGCAATATCTAAGGTAGATTCACCCTTGGTGGGGTCCTCGTGAGCCGTAAACACGGTAAACTGCGTGCAGCAGGCGCGGTGCGTCACAGGAATACCGGCATAGGCAGGCCCGGCAATGGCAGAGCTGATGCCCGGCACCACCTCAAAGGGTACCCCGGCAGCGTAAAGGGCAGATGCCTCCTCGGCACCACGCCCAAACACGTAGGGGTCGCCCCCTTTCAAACGAACCGTGCAAGCGTATTGCGAGGCAGACTCCACCAAAACGCGGTTAATTTGCTCTTGCGGCATGGCATGGTGCCCGGCTCGCTTGCCTACATAAATCTTGACACAGTCAGGCTTAAGCCATGCCAGCATGATCGGGTTTGCCAGGGCATCATACACCAAGCAATCTGCCTTCTCCAGCAAAGAGCGTCCCTTCAGCGTCATTAATTCCGGGTCGCCCGGGCCGGCGCCCACAAGGTAAACTTTTCCGATGACTTTCGTTTTCATAGTCATGCAACATGAGGTTAAATGGCAACTCCGCCCAGCGTGGCGCTTCCCTGCGCAGCCGGAACCTCCACCGGCAGCGGGGCCAGCGGGTCAGCAATCGGGGCTTCCTCCGGGGCTACAGCTTCCGTTACCGGGGCTGTAACCTCTGTAGCGGGAGCAGCAGGGGCAACAACAGGAGCGGGTTTAGGCTCAGCGGCTTTAGCTGCCACACGGCCCATTTCAATCAACTCAGATACCGTTACCAAGGTATAGCCACGAGCCTGCAAGCCGGTTACAATACCCTCTACGGCAGCAGCCGTACCGGCGTGGATATCGTGCATCAGGATAATAGCACCGGGCTTGGCTCCATCCAAAGCACGCTGCACCACTACGGAAGAACCGGGGCGACGCCAGTCATTGGTATCCACATTCCACAAAATGCTTTTCAGGCCATAGGTATTAAACATACGGCTCACTAACTTGGAATTGATAGCGCCGTAGGGAGGACGCATCACCTTGGGCTTAGAGCCGGTAGCGGCCTCAATCAGCGCATTGGTACGAGAGATTTCGGAGTCAATCTTCTCTTGTGTGGCAGCTGTCATCTGGATATGGCTATAGGTGTGGTTGCCAATCTCATGTCCCTCGGCCGCAGCGCGAGCCATGATAGAAGGATAACGGGCGGCATTGCTACCGGCGACAAAGAATGTAGCCTTGGCTCCATACTTCTTCAGCACATCCAGCACCTGCGGTGTGAGCGTGGCGTGGGGGCCGTCGTCAAACGTAATGGCAACATACTTGCCGGGCACACTGACGGAAGAAACACGCACCCCGGGAGCCGCCGGCACAAAAGGTTTGGCGGGCTTCTCCGGCTTAACAGGCTTAGCAGGCTTGGGTTTGGCCGGTGTTGTCGGCTTCACGATAACAGGTTCAGTAGGAATCGGCTTCAACGGATCCTCTACCTCCTGCTGTTGCTGGGTGCAGCTGGCAACCAATGCCACCGTGGCAACAAGCGAAATAAGCTGTTTTAATTTCTTCATCATATCAAAAAAACGTCCTTGGCTCATTGTACTCCGTCCGACGCTGTTTGGCAACCCCTTTTGTCGTCATGGCGGCGGATTCGCTCTTGCTCAGGCAAGGTGCGTGTGCTATGATGAGGGCATGGCAGCTTTACCGTGGTTTGAAAATCATTTTCCTCTCTACCTTGCCCCCATGGCCGGGGTAACGGATCCTATCTTCCGCACCCTCTGCAAAGAGGCCGGTGCAGATGTCATGGTAACTGAGTTCGTTTCTGCCGAAGGCGTGCTGCAAGCTTGGCACCGCAACCGCCGCTATGTGGAGTTTGAGCAAGAACACCGCCCGCTAGGCGTGCAGATTTTTGGCTCGATACCGGACCACGCCGCAGCCGCTGCCCGTATTATTGTCGATGCCATGCACCCGGATTTTCTCGACATTAACGCCGGCTGCCCCGTACCGAAAGTGGTGGGCAAAAACGGCGGTTCCTCGCTGCTCAAGGATTTACCCCTTTTGCAGGATATTGCCGCAGCCGTGGTTCGAGAGCTGGGCAACGATTGCCCCGTCACCACCAAAATACGCATCGGGTGGGATGCCGAACACATTTGCGCCTTAGAGGCCTGCCGCCGATTGGAAGACGCCGGTGTGCAAAGCATTGCGATTCACGGCCGCACACGCTCACAGCAATACGGAGGGCAAGCCAACTGGGAGATTATTGATGAATGCGCCCGCTCCGTCAACATTCCCGTGGTAGGTAATGGCGATATTGCCTCCCCCGAAGACGTGAAACGCGTGCGCGAGACCACAGCTGTGGCCGGCGTGATGATTGGCCGTGCAGCCATGAATGCGCCGTGGCTTTTCAGGCGCGCAAAACAATACTTAACCACCGGCACCATCCCCGCCGAACCCACCCCGGCTGAGCGCATTCAATTTATGCTTCGCCATACCCGCATGGCTATCGAGAGCGGGCACTATGGCGATGAAATCTTCACCATGCGCGCCATGCGCGCTCGCCTACTCGCCTACGCCAAAGGAATTCCCGGCACCAAGCCCCTGCGTCCGCAACTCTCCCGCGTAGCCTCTCTCGCAGAGCTGCAAGAGCTGTTACAGGGACTTTGATTTACAATTTACAAGGTACAATGTACAATTTGTTTAGCTAGGCGGCTGCGCCGCAGGGAGTGGCAGAGCTTTGCTAAACTTACCGTCCGCGCTTTAAGCGCGGGGCGTGAAGCTTGTGGTCGGCTTCGCATTCATCGCGACCGAGAGGGAGCCTAACTCAAAAATCGTACATTGTACATCGTAAATTGTACATCTCCATCATTCTCTGAGCTTGCATTCGAACTAACGAAATTGAATCGACTCAGCTAGGCGGCTGCGCCGCAGGGAGTGGCAGAGCTTTGCTAAACTTACCGTCCGCGCTTTAAGCGCGGGGCGTGACGCTTGCGGTCGGCTTCGCATTCATCGCGACCGAGAGGGAGCCTCTCTCAAAAAAAGGTACAATGTACAATTTGTTTAGCTAGGCGGCTGCGCCGCAGGGCGTGGCAGAGCTTTGCTAAACTTACCGTCCGCGCTTTAAGCGCGGGGCGTGAAGCTTGCGGTCGGCTTCGCATCCATCGCGACCGAGAGGGAGCCTAACTCAAAAATCGTACATTGTACATCGTAAATTGTACATCCCCATCATTCTCTGAGCTTGCATTCGAACTGGCGGAACTGAATCGCCTCAAAGAGGTCGTCATCCGTGGGGAGCTCGTGGCCGGCAAGGTCGGCAATGGTGCGGGCAACACGCAAAATGCGGTCGAAGGCGCGGGCAGAAAGAGAGAATTGCTCCACCGCCATGAGCAACATTTCCTGCTGCGCGGGAGACAAGGGACAATACCGGCGGAGCAATCGTCCGCTCAAGCGAGCATTGCAGGTAATCCCCGTACCGGCATAGCGCACTTGCTGGCGTTTTCTGGCAGCCATCACACGCGCACGAATCGCGGCGCTGCTCTCGCCATCCGGCTTTTGTAACAGAGCCGCAGGCTCCACTGCGGGCACCTCAATCACCATATCAAATCGATCCAACAAGGGACCGGATATCTTTCGGCGATAGCGCGTAATCTCTGAATAGGAGCACTTACAGTTGCGCCGCGTATCCCCCAAATAGCCGCAGGGGCACGGATTCATGGCTGCAACCAGCATGAAGGAACAGGGAAAATCAAAGCTGCCGGACGCACGAGAAATCGTCACCAAGCCACTTTCCAACGGTTGGCGCAGCGTCTCCAGCGTGCGGCGACTAAACTCCGGCAATTCATCCAAAAAGAGCACACCATTATGAGCCAGCGAAATTTCACCGGGGGTAATGTTGGAGCCACCACCCATCAAGCCCACATCCGATATCGTATGATGCGGAGAGCGGAAGGGGCGCGACTTAAGCAACCCACCCCCGCGCGGCAACATACCGCATACAGAATGGATTTTTCCCGTCGTCAGGGCTTCCTCATGCGTAAGCGGGGGCAAAATGGAAGGCAAGCGACTAGCCAGCATACTCTTACCGCTTCCGGGGCTACCGCTCATTAACAGATTATGCCCACCGGCAGCGGCAATCTCCATAGCACGGCGAGCATACGGCTGGCCTTTGATTTCCGAAAAATCGGGGCCATCATAGTCGTTCTCCGTATCCTGTACCGGTTGCACAGGAGAAAATCTCTCCGGCTCCAGCAAAACAGACCACGCCTCACCCAAGCTTTCCACCGCATAGACGGTGATGCCCTCCACCACAGCAGCCTCCGCTGCATTTTCGGCGGCCACCATCAGGTACTTGCGCCCCGCATCGCGTGCAGCAACGGCTTGCGACAAAATACCACGCACGCCACGAACCATGCCATCCAAGGCAAGCTCACCCACCAAGCACCAATCTTCCAAATGCAGGGGTGTGCGGCGCTTCTCTGTCTGCGGCACTCCCTCGCATGAGTGCTGAATATTAATCTCCAAACCTATGGCAATCGGCAAATCAAATCCGGGCCCCTGCTTTTTCACATCTGCCGGGGCCAGGTTAACCGTCACCTGCAACTCGCCGGGGCAATAAAAATGGCTGTTTTTGAGGGCAGATGTTACACGCTGCACACTCTCACGCACGGCGGCATCCGGCAAGCCTACAATGTAGTAGTGGGCCACATCCTTCGACGGCTGCACATCCACCTCTACCTGTACCTCGTAGCCATCTATACCGGCAACTGCGGCCGAATGCAAACGTGTAATCATACGCCCCCTCCCAAAAAACAGCTATTTCACAATGACGCGAGAACCTACATCCAGCTTCTCGAACAGAATCTCGCTGGGCTCAATCGGCAAGCGTACACAGCCGTGTGACTGGCCATCGCGCTCAATAATATTGCCCACATGCAAGCCAACGGCACCGTTAAAGCGCATCCAATACTCCATCAGGCTACCCTTAAAGTGCCCCCCGGGGGGCGGAGTATCCGTAGAGGTTACATCGGTTTGCAGCAAATTGTCTTCGGCATCCACAAAACACCCATAGCGAGAGGAGCGGTGCTCGCGCTTTTTCTCTGTAATACGGAAACTGCCCTTCGGGGTTTCGCTACCGCCTGTAGAGCCGGTGCACACCGGAAAATCCATAGCAATCTGCCCGTTAATATACAAGCGCCCGCGCTGCTCTTTGAGCAAAATCTCGACATGAGAGTTAGCGGGGTCCGTCTGTTGCAGGGCAGCCCCGCGCCAAAAGTCGCGAGAGGAACGATAGCCGGGGCTAGCAATGAAGTCCTCAAAGGTATACCCCACCTTTACGTTCTTAGAGGCCTCCTCCCACTCATCTCCCAAGCGGTAATAGTCCACGGATGAGGTGCGGCATGCGTTGATACCCAAGCAGGCCACCACCGGCAACAGCAAAAGTAGTTTCTTCATCAGCTTAAATTCGGTAAGATTCCAATCGGGCTGCAAACTCGCGCGGCAAAATAGCCTCCACCAGCGCATCATTTCCCTCATACTCCGTGTTCAGCACCTTGCCATCGCGGTGCATCAAGGCAATAATGCGGCTCTCTGCCAACGGAATTCGGTATTTAGCGGTTGATACACGGTGAGAAAGCATCTCCACACACGCGGCCATCAGCGCATCCATACCCTGCTCCTCCTTCACACTACAGGTAATGCACGGGCATTGCACCTTGGCAGAAAGTGCCGCCACCATTTCCTCGCGCTGGTCTTCCGGTATCAGGTCGGTCTTGTTCCATACCACCACCATCGGCTTATCTGCAGCACCCAGCTCGGCCAGCACCTCGCAGGTTGTCTCATAGTGGCGCAGGGCCTCGCGATCGCTCGCGTCCACCACCTGAATCAGGAAATCTGCCAGTGTCGCCTCCTCTAAGGTAGACTTGAAGGCCTCCACCAAGCGGTGCGGCAGATTGCGAATAAAGCCCACCGTATCCGTCAGCACCAACGGTTGGCCATCCGGCAACTCAATCTTGCGGCTGGTGGTATCCAAGGTGGCAAACAGAATATTCTGAGCCAACACCCCTGCCCCTGTCACCAGGTTCAGCAGCGAGGATTTACCGGCATTGGTGTACCCCACAATCGCGGCAGAGGGAATTCCCTGTCTGTTGCGTTCCTTGCGCTGCGTACCACGTTGGCGGCGCACCACCTCCAGCTCATCGCGAATAGCCTCGATGCGGTCGCGAGCCAAACGGCGGTCGACTTCAATCTGCTTTTCACCCTCACCACGGGCTGCAGCACCACCGCCCTTGCCACCACCGGAGCCACCGCGCTGGCGGTCCAAGTGCTTCCACATGCCGGCCATGCGCGGCAATGCATACTGCATGCGGGCCAAATCCACCTGCAGCACCGCCTCTCGGGTGCGGGCGCGCTGGGCAAAGATATCCAGAATCACCTCTTCGCGATCCATCACCACCTCTTCCACCAGCTCTTCCCACTCGCGCTGCTGAGAGGGCGCCAACAAATTATCAAAAATCACGCAGTCGGCCTTCAAATCATGCGCCAGCTGCTTAATCTCCTCGGCCTTGCCGATGCCGCACAGGTACTTCGCCTGCATCTCGCGGATAAACTCCAAGCGTACCTCGACAATACCAATGCCCAGGTTGCGCACCAAATCCTCCAGCTCAGCCAGCAAGGCTGCACGCTCGCGGCGCGATTCTCCCGGCATGCCTAAGCCTACCAGCAATGCGCGCTCAAACTTCTCCGGTTTTTCCCGAATCTCAAACGACATAACTCTTAATCAAAACTCTGGTACGAGGATGTGGGCACATCTCTCAGGTAATCTCTGTTATAAGAATGGCAGTCACACTCACCGCAGGAACTCAGCACCACTGCTGCTACGGCTCCGAGTACGGATATGGCAATCAGTTTCATACGCCAGTATTAAACACCATTCACCCCATGATAGCAAGAAAAAAGCAAAGGATGTACAATTTACAAGGTACAATGTACAATTTTTCAGTTAGGCGGCTGCGCCGCAGGTAGCAGAGCTTAGCTAAACTTACTGCCCTCGCCCAAAGCGCAGGGCGTAAGCAGTGGCATCAGCTTCGCTATCTCTGCGTCCACAGGGACCCTTGCCAAATAAATTGTACATTCTTCAAAAACCTTGCGTCCCTGCCGGCGAGAGCCGACAGGGACGCGGGAAAATAAACACCGGGAATGAGCAATTACTCAGCAGATGCTTGGGCGGCTTTTTCAGCCTTGCGGGCAGCCTTAGCCGCGGCCTTAGCAGCTTTCTCTGCCATCTTCTGTTTTTCCTCCTCAGAAAGAATGCGGGGGAACACCGGAGAGGGAGCCTGCACAGTGTGACCGTTCTTAAGAATACCCCATGCAAGGGTCCGCGGGGTGAGAGTAGCGGCATCTACCTGCAACTGGGAAAGAATACGGGCAGAGGCATCAGGCAGAACGCAACCAAGCAAGTAACCGATGTGGGCGCAGCTCTCCAGCAAGTGGGCAAGCACGCTCTGCAGCTCGGGCAAACGGGCTTCGTCCTTAGCCAGCATGAAGGGCTGGGTCTTCTCAATGAAGGCATTGCACTGCCCCACATGAGCATTGAGGGCAGCCAAAGCCTCGGAGGTGCTGTAGTTGTTCATGCACTCAGCAAAGCGGGCTTCTGTCTCTGCCAAGCTATTGCGCAGCGCCACAGAGAGCTCATCATCAGCCAAGGTATCTGCCACGGTAACAACGCCACCAAGGTAACGCACGCACATGTTGAGGGAGCGGTTGCAGAGATTGCCGACATCGTTAGCCAACTCCGTGTTGTAAATCATCTTAAGGCGCTCCGGGTCATAGTCGCTGTCGTAACCGGTCTTGGTGTCGCGCACAAGGTAATAGCGCACAGCCTCGGGGCCGAACACATCGCAGAGGTCGTTGGGGTCCACAATGTTACCGAGGGACTTGGACATCTTTTCGCCCTTAATATTAAGCCAACCGTGTACCAGCAAGCGGGGCATCTGCTCATCTGTGAATCCCATAGCATGCAGCATGCAGAACCAGTAGATACCGTGGGCAGGCACCAAAATATCCTTACCAATTACCTCACAGGCAGCCGGCCACAGCTCCTCAAAGTTCGGAAGGCTGGGGTCGCCCTCTGCCAAATAACCGGCAAAAGAGATATAGTTGATGAGGGCGTCGAACCATACATAGGTTACGAAATCCGGGTCGAACGGCAGCGGAATACCCCAGCTAAGGCGATCCTTGGGGCGAGAGATGCAGAGGTCGTTCGTGGCGCGCTCGATGGCCATGAGCAGGTCTTGGCGACGGAACTCGGGCTGCACGCAATCCGGGTGCGTATTAACGAAGTTCTTGAGCCAATCGATATGAGCCGTGAGATTGAAGTACCAGTTTTCTTCCTCCAACTCAATCACCTGCCCCCACTCAGGGCCGAAATTGCCGTCTTCGCCACGCTCCTTATCGGTAAGGAACTGCTCTTGACGCACGGAGTAGAAACCCTTATATGCTTTCTTGTAGAGGCAACCTTTATCGCGCAGGTTGGTGAGAATCTTTTGCACACAGGCCTCGTGACGCGGATCCGTCGTGGCAGCCCAACCGTCGTACTGCAAGCCCAAACGCTTCCACAGTGCAATGAAACGCTCGGTGACGGTATCAGCATATTGCTGCGGAGAGATGCCGGCCTCTTCGGCCTTCTGCTGCACCTTTTGCCCGTGCTGGTCTACACCGGTAAGAAAATACGTGGGCTCGCCACACATTCGATGCCAACGAGCCAATACGTCCGCAAGGACCTTCTCATAAGCATGCCCGATATGGGGAGAACCGTTGGTATAATCAATTGCTGTAGTAATGTAGAACATAGCGGTGGCTATTGTACTATTTTCCCGCTCAGGTTTCAAGGCTAAATAATGGCACAGGCCTTTTTTGTATGTAGCTCTGTTAAAGTTTTTAGTTGATAGCCCATCAAATAGCAATTTGTGGAAGTACGAGTTACGAATTCCGAAGGACGAATTTAAGAGTTTCGCTCGCCTACGGCTCGCAGGGGAAGCGGAGTTTATTAGTCGCCTTGTGTTCCGCGCTTAAGGCGCGGGCGGCAGCTTATGCTAAGCTTTGCTATCTTTGCGCTGTAAGGCGCGGAACTCACAAATTCGTATATCGGAATTCGTAACTCGTACTTCTACAAACTTCCATTTATCAACTAAAAAGTTTAACAGAGAAATGCCCCTGCGGGGCATTGGAGGTCACAACGCCTAGGGCGCCGTGACGGTAACGGAAACCCGTTTTTCCGGCAGGTTGGCAGCTTTAATCAGCACCGTGGCTTTGCCGCTTGCCTTGCGTTTGGAGCGCACTACGGCCACAATACGGCCATTAAAGAACTCCTGCTTGGGGTCTTGCATGCAAGTTTGGTCAATAGGATTACCATTACAGAACCCCACAAGCTCTGCCGGGCCGTCAATAGAGAAGGTAATTTTTCTGCAGTCTGTGGGCACCACATAGCCATCGGCATCCACCACGGAGAGAGCAATGTAGGCGAGGTCGTGCCCGTCGCCGGAAATTTCCGTGCGGTCCACCTCAGCCTCTACCGCAACCGCTTTGCCGGTAGTAACACGAGTAGCCACAGCCCAAGGTTGCCCGTTTTTGCGCACCTCCACCTTCAGCTCACCGGGGGCATACACCACATCCTCCCACACAAAGCGGTGGCCATTTTTGCACACCTTAACCCCGGCTTGCGTAAAGTGGCCGCCCTCTCCCTTACGGCGCACTCCCAGGCTCTTGCCGTTCAAGAACAACTCCGCCTCATCGCCTGAGGAAAAACACATCACCGGCGTTACCTGCCCCTCGCGTCCCGGCCAATTCCAGTGCGGCAGCAAGTGCGCATAACGAGCCTGCGGATTCCAACGACTACGGTATAAGAAGTACGTATCCTTCGGGAAGCCGGCCAAATCAATCATACCAAAGTACGAGCTGCGCGAAGGTGCCTTGTTGCCCAATTTGCGGTACTCACGCATCACCGCCTTACGCTCTGCCGGCGGCAAATGCTTAATATTATTCTCAATGGAGGGGTCCTGATTATAGGGCGTAGGCTCACCCAAATAATCAAAGCCGGTCCACACAAACTCACCGGCCACATTCGGCACGGCATCCTGCACGGTAAACTCCACATCCGGGCAATACCCCCACCCCGGGGCAGACACGCCATAGGCACTCACCTGAAAAGGAATCACCCCCTCCCCCTTATAACCGCCCTGCACATCCCAACGCAGCGGGAACACGTAGGTATCTCGCGTACCGACGCACGATGCCGTCTCCGACCCGTAAAAAGGCATTTTGGGGCGTTTTTTCACATAATCCGCATAGCGGCCGGGCTTATAATTAAAGCCAAAGGCATCCTGCTTATCGCCAAAACCGTTGTAAGCACCATCCGCCGCATTGGTACCCACCGTAAAGGGGCGGGTCGAGTCGTAGCGCTTCATTTCATCGCGCAGGCGTTCTGCCACCTCGGCACCACCTTTAGCCGTAATCTCGGGCACCTCATTACCACCGCTCCAGGCAATAATGCAAGGGTGGTTGCGGTCTCTCAGCATGAACTGTCGCACATCCTTTTGCCACCATTCCTTCCAATAAATATGGTAGCCGTTGGTTTTATCGTATTTCTTGAGCTGCCAAATATCAAACAGCTCATCAATCACCAGCATGCCATGCTTATCACACAAATCAAGCACCTGCGGGGCGGGCGGATTGTGGGTCATGCGTATAGCATTGCAGCCCATATTTTTCAGCATCTCAATCTTGCGCTCATAGGCACGCTCATGAAACGCCGCCCCCAACGGGCCGAGGTCGTGGTGCTCGCACACACCTTTCAGCTGCACACGCTCGCCGTTCAGGAAAAAGCCCTCAGGCTTCCATTGAATATGGCGCACGCCAAACTGAGTTTCTCGCCGCTCCAGTGCTTTACCATCAGCATGCAGCATGGTCTCCAGCGTATACAAGTGCGGAGTTTCGCAGCTCCAAAGCTGCGGCTTCTTAAGCTGTAGCGTTTGCTTAACGGTTTGCGAGGCACCGGGCGCAAGCGTTACCTTCTTAGCCTCGGCGCGCTCTGCATCTACACGCTGCATCACCGTAATCACCGCCTGCTTCTTGCCGGTGTTGCGCACCGTTGTTTCCACGGAAACCGTGGCCAAATCTGCCGTCACCTTGGGCGTGGTCACATAAACACCCCATTGGTCGATATGGACTGGCTCCGTCTTCTCCAGCCACACATGGCGGTAAATACCGGCACCGGGGTACCAGCGTGTAGACAAGGGGCGATTCCCGGCCAGCACTGCCACCACATTCTTTTTACCGGCACGCAGGTGCGGGGTCATATCCACCCGAAACGAGGTATAGCCATACGCCCACTCCCCTGCTTTTTTGCCGTTAACAAACACCTGCGGACTCGACATCACGCCGTCAAAGTCCAAATAATAGCGCTCCGTCTCCGCATCAAAATCTGCCGGTATATTAAACTCACGGCGGTACCAGCCATAGCCCGCCCACGGCAATTTACCGGTTTCGTTGGGCTCCTCCGGCAAAAACTTGCTTTCTATCGCCCAATCATGCGGCAGCTGCACCTTGCGGAACCCCTTTGCATCAAATCCGGGCATCGCCTCGCGATACGAGGCCGGCATGGGCAAAGCCTCCTTGGCCGCATTGCGAAACTCCACCTCGCAAATACTGGCCCAATTACCATCGCCCGTTCCGTTGACGGTAATTTTTACAGACTCCACGCGGCGGTTAGCAACCTCCAGCACCGTCTCCTTACCCTTGGTGGTCAATTTACGGGTTTCCTTCTTCTTACCGTAATCCAGCACCACCACCACTTGCTTGGCGCGCTCGTTTTCCCACACAATACGCACAGAGGCCACCTGCTCTCGTATTTTGGGGCTCACGGTAAGGTGGTGGCCGGGCTTGCCGTCGTTGGCGCACCAGCGGGTCGAGGCATCGCCATCAATCGCCTTCAAGGCCCCGTGCCCCGCCTGCTCGGAGTCCGCCTTTACCACGCCGGACGCAGCAGTCGGCTCCTCCTTGCCGTAGTACTTAAACAACCACCCGTGGTCCAACGAAATACGCGTGGCAGCAGCAGCCGAGCCTGCGCTTACACACAGGCACACAGCCGACACTACCCCGCATATTCTTCTCAGCATAGGCAACAAGCCTCTATGAACGCATGGTAAAAAACTCAGAAGCGCACACCGCGTGCCGCAAACTCACTCATCAGCGCCTTGGCGGCAGGCGTGTTCACATCCTTATAAAAACGGTAAAGCCCCTTGCCGTTAAACTTAGCCTTCAGGTCAGCCTTAGCATCAATCAGCAAGCGAGCAATCTGCACCGCCACCGCCGGGGAGGCATCCTTGTCTACCGGAATAGCAAACAGGTAGCCACCAAAATGACGCTGCAACAACATAGAGGACTTAACATCCGCCTTCTTCTCCAAAGCCAGCTTCACCAGTTCCACATCACCACGCATCACCATGTGCAGCAGCAGGGTCTCGCCCTGGGTGCCCACACTGCGGTTGGGGCTAATACCGGCCTCCAACAGCTTGCAGATAAGCTCAGGCGTATAGGCATGCCAAGCAAAATCCCACGTGCGTGAGCGAGTCAGCAAATCCTTCGTACCACCCTCAATCAACACCATGCGCATCTCGTTATTGTAAGCATCCGGCGTGAGGTAGCAGAACGGGGTAACAGGGCCGGAACCACCCCACACCCAATCCATCATGTCAGCATCAGGGTTGGCGCCCTTCTCCATCAGCATGCGGGCAATCTGCACACGTGCAGCTGCCGTTTCGGGGGTCATACCACGCACCAGCAAGGCAATAGGCGTATCGCCGGGGAAACCGTAGCCCTTCCAGCCCATGGGGCGCATGTTCACATCTGCACCGTTTTTCAGCAACGCCTCTGCCAACGCCACATCGGCATAGTAACATGCGGCCTGCAAAGCCGTGAAACCACCGCCGGAGCATGCATCCACATCGCCACTGCGCGCCACATAGCGCAGCAACTTGGGCATCTCTATCTGCCACAGCTCCCAGCCCTTGTAATTGAACTGCGAGTAATGGCGCTCCCCGTAGCGCAGCATATCCTCAAAGCCCTTCTCCGTTCGGGCAGCCAAGGCCTCACACGTAGCCCTATCCGTTGCATCCCAGGCATACACCGTTGTTGCACATGCCAAGGCGGCGCCCATTCCCAGCAGAAATCTTCTCAACTTCATAGTCTGAACTCTCGTTATTTTATCGTGCGAAACCGTGTCGGTTCCTATACTTTTCTCTATTGTTACAAATCAGCCCCAAATGTCAAGTTTTAAGATTCGCCTTTTATCGCCATGCCATGCTTATTCAAGCGGTGCCAGGCGAGAAAAGCCCACATTCCGCCATCTGCAGCAGGTGCAAGCTTCACCACATCGGCAACTGTTCTTCACGTTTCCGAAAGCCCGTGAGCAGTTTTGCTATTGAGGAGGTCTTTTTACTAGGGCCGGGGCGGGCGTATCAGCGAGCAGCCCGACGGCGGCGGGCTGCTAAGCAAGCAAGAGCCAACAGGCTGAGTGTTGCGGTGGACGGCTCGGGCACAAGCGTCCATTGCGCCGATTCGGTGGGGTTGATGGAAAAGACCGTGCCGATAAAGATATCCTTAATACCCGCATAGTCCGTGCTGTAATAATCGTCCTCTTCTTCCCCTTCCCCCTCTACCAAGGTGCCGAAGTATATCTTATTCTCCTCCTTATCCAAGGTCACCTGCACGGAGAAGATTCGGTTCTCATAGTCATCGGAATCCGTCAGCCAGATGGTCGTCAGATTACCGTCGTTGTCGTACTCCACGGCCCACAGGGTGACGGAGTGAGCGAGATTAGCACTATCCGAATAGATTCCGAGAGATATGGGGGAACCCTCGAGGATTTCAGCAAAATTTATATCGCAGATGCTGACAGGGGCTTCTACTTCTTCGGCAGCAGGCAGCGTCAGGGAGGCTGCGGGAGGGACGGAGTCATCTGCCTCCGGCTCGGATTCATCCGGCGTTTCAACAGGCTCCTTGAACATCCAGTTGATTGTCAGAAAATTAGAAAGAGACTCCTTCGTGAGGCCATACCGGTCAAAGTAATACCCACTGAAATACGACTCACCCTTTTGGGCTAAGTTCGGAAGCGATACCGGAATCGGCACAGGTTGGCCGTCATCGTCGACCAAGTCATTGCGCTGCATAAAGAAGCGGTCCCACAAGGGGTCGCTTTCCGGGAGCACGGTCCAAGAGCCACCGCTCTCAGCGTTTGGGTCTGTGTTTGTGATATATTCGGAGGGAGAATACACACCGGAAATCCACCAGTTAATGACAGCAAGCGGGGTGCCGCCCGTGCCCGGCAGCTGATTATTTTCTATAAAGGTGTTCCAGATATCATCAAGCGTTGAAGGAGCATCGCTTTCAGGCGCGTTGGAACCATCTTGCCACCAAGCAATAAGATTCGCAGCCGAGGCGGCATAGCACATGTAATCATCAACATCCTTTTCAGGCGTTTTATCGATGTCGTACCAGCCGGAAATCGTTACGCCGGAATCTTGCGTTTCTGTGATGGTGAGTCCGCTGGCGGCATAAATACCGGTATACGGCAGCACTTCGCCCCCGACCTCTTCGGCAAAGGCCATACCGAGCGTGAACCCCAATGCTAATGCGAGATGGTGTGCGAGTTTCATGTGCGCAAAATTGATGCGTCCGGATTATGACAAATCCGGCACCCTATGTCAACCCGGGAGGTTTCCAACTGACGCAATAGATTCACCCCTTGAAATGGACTTCTTTGTTCGCACCGCAGATAATCTGATACCAGTCGAGGTCAAGGCTGGAAACACGGTGTCGAAATCATTACGCAAGCTGGTGGAATCAGAAAAATATGATGCTATTCACTCCGGTATCAAACTGGCACGTGCCAATATCGGTCGTTCAGACTCATTCCTCACCATCACCTAATTTCTGCGCTTTCCTGCTGAAACGCTATCTGAAAGCACGTCAGGAGAGCGCCATACGCTGCGAATAGCCCGCAAGGAAGAAGGAGCCACCACCCGCGATTGCAACGAGCAGATAGGAGGACACAAGGCATGATGTACGATGCAGAAGACAAATACGCAGATATCATCCATCTGCCCCACCATGTATCCCGGAATCACCCCCAGATGAGCATGGCTGATCGCGCTGCCCAGTTCTCCCCCTTTGCTGCGCTCACGGGGCACGATGCCGCAATCGCCGAGGGACGCCCGCCTCACAGACGAAAGACCTATCCTCGATGAGTCTGTGAAGCAGGAAATCTCCAATCTTCTCCAACTCGCCTCAACCGATTCCAACCTAGTCTTGAACATCGTCTATTTCGTCCCAGACACCCGCAAGGCCGGCGGCACCTACCTACATGGAGCTCACCGGGCGCATAAAAAAAACTTATACCACACGAGAAGCTGCTTATCATGGACACCGACACCCGCATCCCGGTGGAGGATATTGTAGAGGTTTACGAAAGCACAGAATTATAAGCTCCTCGCCTTGCTCAAGCAGCTCCGTCCCCCGGCGCGAGCCATCTGTTGTCACGGCGTAGGCTTGCCGAAGACGGAAACCGCCCCAACGCCGCGAGGTATGCGGCTTCTCTATCTTCTACAGGGGCGCTCTCGCCAGAGCGGGCGTAGCTGTGGCGAAGCCCCTTGCGGGAGTATTACGGGCACGAAATGCTGAAGGAGTTTGAACGTACGGCCTGCGAAAAAGGGTTGCTGTGAACGTTTTTATTCTTTACAGCCACAGGTAGACATATACATAGACCAATATGTATTTTCTTCCATCTTGGCATTTTCAAGTCCGAGGACAAAGGCGTCTGCCGCTTTATCCAGACGGTCCTGAGAACCGAAACTTCCTATTGCCTTCTGCAATGTGTTTTTTAGAGGTTCATTCGCACACACGTTTTTTATGCTGTTGCGGACAGATTTCATACAACATTCTCTTGTAAACTGTGCATTTATCCACTCACTATTTCTGAAGTGGGGTAGTCTAAAAATAATTCCTAACGCAGACGCATCGTTTGTGCTCAGCGTTTCATGCAGAGATTGTAAAAGTTCCTGCTTTTCCTTGGCATCCAGCACTTGATTACCTATTATTTTTTCCGTAGCATTTTTGAACGCAATGGCATATGGAAAAAAAGCATCTATCAGACAATAAAATTGCTTTTCATACACTTCAAATATTCTTTTCCACTGGGGGTTGTCTGAGCAATGAGTCCATCTGCTTATGATGATTGCCAGTGTTGCGCAATGTGTATTAAACTGGGTCGATACATCCGTCCTTTGATCCGGAGGTGGCAACTTACACTCGACCGGCGGTATGATTTTTATCTTTGACTTCGTTTCGGATATTACCGAAAAAGAGCTCAGCATTTCTTGCCGAAACTGAGCTTTATGTTGTACCCTGTTAGCGTCTATTTGATCAGCTGTAGCTTTTGCCTGCAGTTCTGTTGCCTTCATCTGTAAATACAATGTGTAGCATAGTCCAAGCAAGCCAGCTCCTCCTATTACGCAATTGATAAGATTTGCAACATTCTCGGTTATTCCCAATAACGGGGAGAAGATGCTAAATGCGCCCAATATTGTGAGCACCCCCAACAGAATTCCTATAACGTAGCCTTTCATCACCTGACCGCTTTGTATGTTAGATAGAAAAATAAAAATAATAGTGATAGGAACTGGAAATAAGTAATAATCTGGCAATTCTAGCGCTTGTCCACATTGCATAAACGTATTCGTTCTAGCTCCTGTATTCTTGGCATTACCTTACCTGGATTTTCACCTTACAGGTTCCCCAAGAATCCGGCCAATGCTGGTGTGGCGGTTACAAGTAGCTCCACACGAGCACGTGTAGCTGCTACATGCACCAGACAGCGAGCCCGGAGCTTAGCGTCTTCATCGACCATATACGGTTCCCATGTCTGATCATCCATGCTGACCAGAATCATGTAGTCGAACTCCAGTCCCTTTACTCGGTGGAAGGTAGAAATACGGCTGAGCTTGGAATCACGTGCACGCTTATTGGATTCGATGGGATCCGTTTCCACGCCCCGCTTTGCCAGCTCCTTGCGGTACTCATCCACTTTCTTGGCGCTCGGTGCTGCAATGCAAATCGCCGACGGCTCCACGCTCTTTGCTTGCAGATCCTTGATAGCCTGGGCGATTGCATTCATCTCATCGCCGGCATCAGCAAAAGTATGCACCTGCGGAGGCACGCCCTTGGTCAGCGATCTATAGCCCTTGTTGGATTCGGTACCGTTGTCCAAGTCATCCACCGTGCAATTATCCAGCACAGCGGTAGCCCACTTACGTGTTTCTTCAGTGGTGCGGTAGTTGATACGCAGGCGGCGGCTGCGACCGCGTACATTGATACCGCAACGACTTAATACAACCTTGCGGGAGTAAATGCGCTGATGAGCATCACCGGTGATGTACAGACCGTTTACTTCGGTAGACTTGTGCGACAGGATCTTGGCAATCAGCTTGTAGGCGGCGTTACCAAAGTCCTGAGCTTCGTCAACAATGACGTGCTCGTACATAGCAGAGATACGGGGATCTTCGTCAATAAGCCCGCACACAGCTGCGTACATATCCTCGGGCTCCATGATGCCCTGTTCCTTGAGCAAGGCACGGTATTCCTCGAACACCGGCCACAAAGCCTCCTTATCGGCCTTCCTCAGACTGATTCGGCGACCGGCGCGGCTCACTCGGTAATACTCAGCCAAGGTATTCACACCGTTGGCCTGAATCACATGTTTCCATTCCTTTTCAATTTCGGCATCGCTCATGCCGGTGGGACGTTTATTTCCATCCAGCTTATCCAAAGCGTCCTGCCAGGAATCTTCAGCCGCCTTCTTCACCTGCGGAATAAAGCTCAAGCGCACGTTGATGCCGCGTTGCTTCATGCGTTCGTGAGCCCAGGCATCCAGGTTGATAACCTCAATATGCTCCAGTTCATCAGGATCACAAAGTTTGGTCAGATTATCCTCAATATCCAGCGCAAGGTTCTTTGTAAAGGTCGTGAATAGCACCTTACCGGGATGTCGCAGCTGCACCAGTCTCTGAGCCAAATGACGAGCGCGGTGCATAGCAGCCACAGTCTTACCTGTGCCGGCGCCACCGGTCACACGTACCGGGCCGTTAAAATCCTTCTCCACAAGCACACGCTGATCAGGGTGCAGGAATAAGCGCCACTTATCCAGCGGATACTCAGCGGCAATCTTCATATCGTTCTCGTTATCGAACTTGAAGAACGACATCTGGGATGCCTTATTATCAACAGCAGTATCAATATCATCGGGGTCAATCTTGCTGCTGCTCAGGTAGGTGGATTTGACCGTATCGTAGTCATCGCCACTGGCAAGACTGAGCAGAATATCCACGCCACTACGACCAAGTGCCTCCTCCAGCATCTGGGAATCCTCCAGCATGGAATCAACATCCCGGTATGCCAGCAAACGGGCCAGCAAATCATCAGACACCGGCAGCAACTCATTCAGTTGCTCCTTGGTAACGTGACTCAAGAGCGAACCTTCCACCTCCATGGTTTGGTATACCGGGATTTCACGCACCACCTCTACCGTCTTGATAACCTGTAGCTCCAATGCACCGGATACACGGTTCACGTTCAATCGTCGGTTTCTGGCCCAGTCGTAGGCATCATCGTGATGATCCGCCCACAGCATGATATATGACTTTGGCTGTTCCGATAAAATCAGACGATAGGTATTATCAAGGCGAATGGAGCGGAACGAACGATCAAGCGGGTTATTCAAGCTCTCAAAATTCATTCCGTTGTTCACCTTACCCTGCATCAAGTTGCCGCATACCAGGAGAGCCTGCAACTTGACGGCCTTGGGCAACTTGCCCAGGGAGTCAAAGAAATCTTCACCCCATACAACATTCTTTGCGCTAATTGTCATGCTCCTACAAGTTCAATTAATTGTTTCAGTAAATCAGCTTCAGGTATCCGGCCCCACACAAATGTGCGCCAGCCCCACTGGTTCAGATTATCTGCCAGTTCTTCGTAGTCTTCGGTCAATATGGCCACTTTTTGCTCGGGCCATGCCACTTCCACGTTGCCGTCTACCACGACACCGTGATTATCGGTCACTTCATAGAAAAGCTCCGGTTGCAGCAGCGGCTGGTTCAGCAGCAAGGCTTCCCATGCCGTCTCCAAGCCGTCCAACATATCGGCGGTAAGGCCTTCTTGCTGGTGGGTAATCTGCTCCACTTCTTCGCAGCGGTAATCCTGCTGTCCCAGTTCAGGAGTGGTGGCACGGAAATGCGGGAGAATCTGGAGCATATTATACAGGCTCCAGAAGCCTCTCCACTTGCGCTGGTACTCGGGGCTATCATCCGTCTTATCCGAATCAAAGCTCAGGCGCACCACAGCCTGATGTAAGGCCCGCCCGTCCGTTCTGGACAACTGCCACAGTATGCGCCAAGGCGTCTGATCTACATAGTAGCCCAGATAATCGGCGCCGTCACCGCCGATCATGCTCACAGCATCATCAGAACCGGTGTTGATAACTTCGCGGGCCTGCTGCATACGCTGCCCCTTAACACGACCCGGCACACTCATCCCCATAGCCAGAATAGCAGCCGTGTACATCCATGCCTTTCGTCGCTCATCGTTTTCACCGTTCTCCAGCAAAGTCTTCAGGTTTACGATGGGCTTCAGCACGTTTTGATAAAGCTGCATATCGGGCTTGCATACCTCCATGTATGCTTTCGCCGGCGGATAATTTAACTGGTCAATCCACGGTTTCACCGGGGCATCCGGCAGACTACCGGGCGCACTCCCCGGCTGCAATGCCTCAATGAAATCATTCTGTATATCATCCCATGTCAGCGTCCACACGATATAGTCATCCTCCAGTCGAAGTTTTTCACGCTTCTCAATGTCACCGGAAACACGATTATGCTCCATGCTGGCGTG
>JAEIGA010001004.1_pt1 | contig 42491 bp, 57 predicted proteins | sample 9270691 | NCBI WGS metagenome assembly JAEIGA01 (sample SAMN17057246, study PRJNA624740) | gut metagenome | biome: biome; isolation source: fecal sample | host: Bos grunniens | place: China: Xizang | collected 2019 | reverse complement strand
CTGTTCAGGTCCTTCTTCGCGCTGTCAGTCCCCTCGATACGCTCGTAGGGGCCGCGCTTGATTGCGCCTACATCGCTGTAAGTGGGCGTCCACGATGCCGGCCGTGCTCCGATATTTGCAGGGGTAACGCCAAGCGCGGTTCTCGCCGCAGCCGCAGTCGTCGCACCGGTGCCGCCCTGCGCGATGGTGACCGCGTTTCGCGTGTCAAGCATGGTGGCAACAAACTTGCCGAGAACGATATCCCATACACGGATTGAGCCGTTGCGATAAACCGTAAGCATCGACTTGCTGCCTTCAGCGGTGAAGTCGATTCGCTCGCTATCGCCGCCAACGTCCGTATAGATCGTATTCGCCACATTCGTTACCGCGCCGGTTCTGCCGTTCACGCTCGCTACCGCTCCCACCTGCGCAGCCGTCGGCATCCAGTTGTCCGCCCTTGCGCCCACGTCGCTCGCACTCAGCTGCACATTGCCGTTGCCGTCCGCGCTCTTGCCGTTCACCGTCCGCACAAACGCCGCCTTAATTCTCGCCCACAGGCGGGGGATCACTCTGCCCTGCGCCACGCGTTCGGTGAGCGTGCCGTCGTCGCCGCTGTCAATCAGCGTGTCCAGCTCGTCAGGGGTCAGCGAGCCAAGCTCTGCAATGTTGCCCGCGTCGCCCTTCGGGCCTTGCGGGCCGGTATCACCCTTGTCACCCTTCTCGCCCTTCTCGCCTTGGATGCCCTGAATGCCCTGAATGCCCTGATCACCCTTGTCGCCCTTAGGCCCCTTGAAGGTGTTGATCGCTTCCATCTCCAGCTGTGCCTCGGCGGTCAGGTCAACTTCCAGCGTCGCCGTCTTGACGTTCATATCCGTCATACTCTGCCCACCGCCTTCACGATCTCAAACACACCCGGCAGCATCGGGGTCACCACCTCGTCTGCGTCCGTCACGCGGCCATCCACGACCGTCGCATTCATGCAGTAGCGGATGTCCCAGTCGTACTGATCCGGCTTCATCGTGTCCGTCATGTCAGACAGGAATGAGATCTGCACCGTGCCGTCCTTTTCCGGCGTGAGCAGGCGCTCCATGATGATGCCTGCACCGCCCCTGCGCTTGACCGTGAAGACCACCTTGTCCGCATCTGTAAACACGTGGTCGGTCTTCTTCGCCTTCACGGTCAGGATGCCAGTATCGCCCTGCGTCAGGCGAATTCGGGTTCCGGACAGTTCAAACATGTTCCCCACCTCCTCATGAATCGGGTTACCTTCGCGTAGAGCTGCTTGCCGCCGTAGCTCAGATGCTCCAACAGCGTGCCGTTGAAATAGATCTTGGCCAGCTGCACGCCGTTGTACCATACAGGGATCAGGTCATCCTGCGTGCCGCGAATGATGACGATGCCGGAGCCGCCGTTGCCGGCCTGCCCAAGCGCAGGGGTTCCCGTATCGGTGTACGCACCGCCGCCACCACCGCCAGTATTGGCCGTGCCAGAGGTCGCAGCGGTGCTTCGCGTCGCACCATTGCCACCGCCGCCGTTGCCACCTGCGCCGGACAATGCACCGCCTCCGCCGCCTGCGTATGGCGTTCCGCTCTTAACACCAAATGCGTAAGTGTTGGTGTCAAGCGCCGCACCACCAACACCGCCCGCCGATCCTCCGGCGGCACCGCCAGAACCACCACTACCACCAGCACCATCCGCGCCGGAGCCACTTGCTCCACCACCGTTGCCGCCAGAGCCGCCGTTCGCGCCGTAGTCACTACCGTTGCCATAGCCGCCCTCGCCACCTGCTGCGGTGTATCCGAAAGCGGTGGTCGGCTTCCCATCGCCGCCCTTGCCGGAGCGATGTGCTGCGCCTGCGCCGCCCGCGCCTATGGTGATGCTGTACTCCTGCCCAGCGTTGATACTCTCGCCGCTCTTGGTCACGCATCTTCCGCCACCGCCGCCACCTGCGCTTCGATAGCCATATCCGGCGGAGTCGGAACCGCCACCACCACCGCCGCCGACGAGGAACACCTCCACGCCGGTCTTCTTATAATCAAGAGTCAGCGTGCCGCTGCCCTTGAGGTAGATGTACCAGTAGCCATTCTTTACCTCGCTGGAGTGCGAGCCGCCAACATACTTGTAGCTCGGTACTTTTGTTGCCATGCTCGCTCCTCCTTACGTCGTCTTGGTGATGTACAGGATTGTACCGTCACCGTTTGTGGTAAAGGTTACACCTGCCGGGCCGGTGTCGCCCTTCGGGCCTTGCGGGCCGGTCTTGCCCTGAATGCCCTGCGGCCCCTGCGGGCCTTGTGGGCCAGTCGCGCCGGTTGCACCGGTTGCCCCCTTCGGGCCAGTCGCGCCGGTCGCGCCCTTCGGGATACCAAAGGTCAGCTTCTTTACGACCCCGGCTTCCGTCAGGGCTTCCGTCAGGGCTACCGTCGCGGAGCTGCCCTCCGCCAGCGTAGTCGCCGTAGCGACCGCACCGTCCCACTTCTTGCTGATCGCAGCAGACGCGTTGTTCGCCGCCGTAGCAGCCGCGTTAGCCCTGTCAGATGCGGTCTTCGTGTTGCTGATCGCGGTGTTCACTTCTACCACGAGCCTGTCCCATGCGTTCACCTGATCCGGCGTTACCGTGTTGCCCGGTGCCGGTCGGCTCTGCGGTGTGAACATGCCGGTAAACTCCGTAGATCCTCGGTCGGTGTTGTCGTCCGCGCCCCAGCTCACAAACACGAAGAACAGCACGGGGTAGCTCCTGCCCAGATACTTGTTAGGCACCTCGGCCTCCCATGCGCCCTCTTCCTCGTTGTACTGTGCGAGGCAGCTCTCGGTCTGGCTGTCGCCCTTATAGGCGTACTGTACCTGCACCGCCACCACGTCGCCGGAGAGGAAATCGTCCCGTTCTGCCAGCTCTTCCGGGCTGGGCAGTCCGCGCAGAATCAGTCTCTGACCGGTGTCGTACTGCATCGCACCGGCTACGCTTGCCGTGCTGACTTTATCAGGGGAAAAGACCGCTTCAATCAAATTGCTCACTCCTTTCAAAAGGAAAAGGGACGATGCTTTTCACATCGTCCCTTGGTCGTCAAAGTTCGTCTTCTTCCATCAACCGCTTCGCCCACTTGTTCTGGATCAGCAGCTTCACCTTGCTCATCTCATCCTTTACGGCTTCTTTTTTCTCTTTGTCGCTCATGCGCTCATACTTCTGGCTCGCCATCATCTTGCGCAGGCCATCCACTCGCTCAAGCCCAGCGCCTGCACTCTGATACATCGTCGTGCCGCTGCCGTTAAACAGCAGGTCGCTGTATTCGCGGTTGATTTCGCGCTTCTCCTCTTCTGTGAGCTCAAAAGATACAGCCGCATCACCAATCTTCAGCTTTTTCGCCGTCTGCTTGTTGATGTCAAGGCTATAGCTCTTCTTATTAATCAGGTATGTCGGCAGAACGCTCATCGGTTCAGTATCGCCTTCCATTTCAAGGCGGTAGGAAAGATCGAGCAATTCGCAAAGCGCCGCATCGTCCTTCGCCGTATACGTCGCCGTCGGGCTGAGCATGCTGTCGATGAAGTTGAGTGCGGCATTCTCCCATTCGCTGCCCGGTGCGTACGCCTTGTGCTGGGTCATTTCATCGCCCGTCAGGTCGTACTTCTTCGGCAGCATCGTGCGGAATACCGGCCAGCCCTGCAGCACATTCTCATTGATGCTCTGCATAATAGCGCTCTTGCTGCTCGTGTCGCGTGCGTAGGGGTCAAACGCCTTTGCAATCGCACGCAGAACCGCCGGGGAGAAAGTCTGCTGCATCATGGCCTCGCCCGTTTTAGGGATAATGTTCATCACCTTATCCCAAGTGGAGCCGTAGCCGCTGAGAAGGTCGTTCAGCGTAGATACATAGCTGTTATCAAACAGCGCATTGCCGCTGTCCGCAAGAAAGCCGCCGACAATTTCCTGTACAGACGCGTCATCCTGCAGCCTCTGCCAGATGCCCGCGCCAATGGCAAAGCCTGCAAGGCTCGGCATCGTGAAGGCAATCTCGTGCTTCGTATCGCCGATCTGGATATACAGGCTGTACGGTTCGCCAAGGTTGCCCTTTACTTCCCTGCGCTTGTCGTTTTCCTCATCCTCGCGTCCGGCGACAAGGTATCCCGCCTGCGCCAGCAGAAGACCGGCAATCGTCGCCATCGTGCCCGTCATACCGCGGCCCATGCCCATAGCGAATCGGTACTGGTCAAAGTTTGCGCCTACGCCGTCCTCGCCCTTATCGTGGTTTATGGCATACAGACCATCATAAAAGATGCTCTTTGCCAGTCCGAGCGGGCTATAATCGAACAGTCTGAGCGCCACGTTCGTGGTCGTCTTATTGAACGGTATGTTGATTCTGGCAACCGTGCCAAAGAACGGCGTCTTGTAAAGTTCATTCAGCAGCTTCGACATCCGGTTGTCCGCATGGAAGAATCGCTCGCTCGCGCGGCGATATGCTTCTTCGTAGCGTTCGCCCTCGGTCATCTCGCGGATTTCTCCCGTGTCCTCGTCCCGGATCTTCGCGCCGATACGCTCCATCACGGCCATCTCTTCCACGATTGCGGCCTCCATGGCCATCTGGTCAGGCGCATCCATCATAAAGCCAATCAGGTTGCGCCCCAGCTCAAGCCATTCCGTCTGGAATACGCGCCCCTGTCCCATGTCATAGCGTCGGCTTCTGCTGGTGTCCGCCTTGGCAACAAACGTATCGTCAAATGCGTTGCGCCCGCGCTTCCTTGCCGCCTCTTTGCCCGCCTTGCGCTCGGATTTAGTCGTCATGCCGACCTGCCTGCTGCCAGTTCTCTTCGCCGCCATACGGTCAAAGAATGCCGCGCCCATAGTCGATACGCGGTCTGCACGCTTCATAATCTCGTTTGCGCCCACGTTCTTTACCGTGGTCACCGGCGAGGAAAGCATGCTCATGTATCGCCATGCGTTCAGCTTCTCCTGCATCGATACGGGTACAATATTCGCCTGCGCATCCAGCATTCTGGCGTACGCCTGATCTGCTTCGCGGTCAACAGGGATATCCGCCTCGTCTACTTCGCTCGCTTCTACAATTGCGCCCTGCGACGTGATGTAGTACAGGTCTGCATCCGTTACCACAGCGACCTTCTTGCCAAAGAGCTTCTTGTTCTGTTCAAGTGCTTCAAGCTGCTGCATCAGGCTCATCACGCCTTCGCCACGGTAATCCTGTCTTGTCGCCAGAATCGCGCAAAGCTGTCTCTGCTCGATTGTAGCGCGGTTATAGGCAAGGCCCGGCAGCTTCACTTTTTCAAGCTTAAATCGGGCAATCTGCTCCATCTGGAAGGGGTTGAGCGGCAGTCCCCACGGGTTGTCATAGCTTACTTCCTCGTTGGCGTTCATCGCGTCGATGTTCGCCATCACGCGGGCGCTCACTACGTTTGCATCGCGCTCTTCCGGGTCTTCAATCACCTGCTGCACGCCTTCCGGCTGGGGCTGCATAGCCACTTCGCCGTCTGCCTCCGGCGCGGTAATCGTGTCGTAGGTGTCCGGGGCGGTGATCGTCTGCTGCGCACCCTTCTGCACTTTCGCGCCCTGCACGTTGCGCTCGGTCTGGATGAAATACTGCGGACCGTTCTGCGTAGACTGGGTATTGACATTGGGCGCAGTTTGTGCTACGCTGGTGTCAGAAGAAGGCTTATCACGACGGAGGGCAGGATTTTCACTAATCTCTGCTCGGTCACTGGGGACACGCCCCTGTTGATCGTTGACCGGCGCGAGGGCCTTTTTTTCTATTTGTGCTACATCACCAATGTTGTATACCGTTTGACCATCGCCAGATTGTCCAACCGAGATCGTCAGCAAATATCGCTTGCCGTCATAATCCTCAAATACTGCCTCTCGATATCGCCAGCCATCCTTCGCCCATTCATGTTTGCCTTTATCATCAGGCACATTCGGCTCATTCGGTGCGCTATCTTCCGATACTTCCACAACCTCGTCAAGATGAGCAGCCGCGTTCATTCTGGCGCGGTTGTTTTTTACATCTGCACCAGCAAGCCAATTACGCGCTTTTTCCTGACTGTTTTTGTCCAGAATGATCTCTGCGCCATCAATTGTCCTGATGACAATTGCCCCATGTCTACGGATTTCGTCCCGAATGTACTGGCGAATCTGTTTACCCCATTCCTTTGGGTTATCACTCAGCGCAAAGTCTCTGCTTGCCTTAACCATTGGCCAGCCGCTTTCGTCCTGAACAATCGCAAACTGCGCCTTCGCCTGCGCATCCGCGTTCGCTTCCGCCCGCCATACGCCGACGTTGGCAATCGCGCTCTTCATCTTCTCCCGCGCCGCTTCAATCAGCTTGTAGCGGTCTACAGCCTCGCCGCCTTCTTGGGCGGCTTTTTGCTTGCGCATAAAGCTGTCCATGCCCGCAAGCATACGGGCCGCAATGCCGCCGTCGCCGCGCGCAAACAGCTGGCGCATGAACGCTTCGTCACCCAGAAGGATGCGCTCGGTAGCCGCTGCAACGATCTCCTTCGTGAGCAGTTCAGGCGTAAGTTCCTGCCCGCGTTCGCCGTAGCTGTCGCGGATCTGGCCTTCGTCCTCAAGCCGGTTTTTGCTGTTTTCGTAATCCTTACCGTATGCCGCTTTCAGGATGCTGTTTGCATAGGCTTCATACTGCGGGTCGCTCTCCATGAAGTGCGTGAATTCATGGATCGCCGTCACAAACATGCCCTGCGCCGCGCCAATCTTCTGGTTCAGTACGATCACGCCGCGCAGCCGGTCAAAGAATCCGCGAATGCCGTCCGGCATGTTCGCCCAGTACATGTCAAGCCCGCTTCTCGCCTTCACGTCGCTGGCAAGCTTCTGCATCGCCGGGTCGCTCGTAGAGCGGCTCACCTCGTTCTCCATGAAGGGCTGCATGTTCGTTTCGCCGATGCTCATTTGCTGCGCATCGTCGTAGCCCGTTGCAAGGTTTACGCTCTTCCACTTGCCGTGCTTTTTGTTCCAAGCATCTGCCATCTGGATGGCGTCCGCTGCAGCGTTCTGCGCAGCATTCCGCCTGAACATGCTGTACATGCGCAGGCTCTGGCCGGTCTTTGTCGCGCTCATGCCAAGCCGGGCAGTCAGCATCGTGCTTTTCAATACAGAACCGTTCTGCTTGAGTATCTTCAGGCATTCATACGCCACAGCAAGCTCTGCATCATCAAATTGCTGGCCAATCGGCTTTCTGATCAGCTCGTTATACGTGTTCGTAAGGCCGTTCTGCGCAATGCGCTTCGCAGCTTCCCATTTAAGCGTGTTGTCATGGTGTACTTCGTGCGTCGTACCCTTCACAGCGTCCTTCGCCTCGTCCATCACAACGTCGCTTTCCTGTGCCGTCTCGTTTTCAAACTGGCTCAGTGCATGGCCTTCCGGCACTTCCTGCGCCAGTTCTGCCACGGCTGCATGCCTTGCCGTCGCACTCTTTTTATTGTATGCGTCTGCCTCAGCTTTCTCGTCCTGCTTCAGCTGGTCGATATCCGCTTTAAGGATCTTACGTTCCTTGGCCATCGACACAATCGCTTCTTCCGGATGCAAGTCCCATTCCTTTCGGAAATAGTCTGGAGCCATATCCTTCAGGTCGTTGTAGTATCCGCCGGTCAGGCTCACACCTTTTTTCGGGTCGCGCGTAAGCTTAATACCAAGCGCCCTTGCCGCTTCGGTCATGTTCCTTGCGCCGGTTTCGTACATGATGTTCGCAAGCTCGGTTTCGTCCACATAGATCGTGTCGTGCGTCAGCGCATGGAATACGTCCTTCAGGTCGCTCTGCTTGTTCTGCGCATTGGCCAGCGATTCGCGCGTATCCATCAGTTCCTGTTCTTCCGTGGATACGTGTCGCTCTCGCGCCTGTGCCAGCTCGGCAAGCCGTTCTTCCGCCTTCGCCCTGATCGCATCGGCATCCTCTGCACCTTCCGCTTCAAGCTCTTCAAGTGCGCTGTACTGCGCATCCAGCGTATTCAGCAGGTTCTCGTCCTGCTCTTCCGCAGGTTTGCCAAACTCCGCCTCGATCTGTGCAAGCAGCGCGTCCTTCTTTCGCTGGATACTATCCTGCACGCTCTTTCTACCGCTCTCGTAGATGCTCGGCGCAATCTCCGCCATCTGCGCCGCGATATCCGCGTCCTGCTGGGCAAGCCGCGTCTTCGCCGCAGCCTTCGCGCTGCGGTACTTCTCCGTGCGCAGCCGCTTGGCTTCCTCGCGCTTTGCCAGCTCCTCGCGCTCGGCTTCCTCGTAGCTCGTTTTGTCCTTGGGTAGGGCTTCCTGCGCGTCGGTCAGCATCTGCTCGTCCGCTGCGTCTGCCGTGCCGCTGTCAATCTTCGCCTGCGCGGCTTCCATCGTCTGCGCCGCCTGTTCCATGCCAGCAGCAGCGGCTTCCTTCTTTTCCGCGTGCGCCTCGGCCTGCTCGGTGGCAGCGGCTTCGCGCTCCATCAGGCCGTCCGCGCCGTCGTCCGTCATCAGCTCGATAGCAACAGCCTCGTCCTCGCGCACCTGCTCGGCAATCGCGTCGATCTGCTCGCAGAAAGCGGGGTCCTGCACATCCTCGGCAATGGCTTCGACTACAGCTCCGATGTCGCTGCTCTTTCCGGTCAGCACATCGTTTGCCGCCTTCGTGCTCTTGTAGGTATTCATGCCCTCGCCAAACGCGCCGCCCAGCGCGAGCAGGGACGAGGTAATGGCAATCTCCTTCTTGCTCGCCAGCACATCGCCAGCCGCGCCCACAATGTCAAGCGACGGGATGACCGATACAACGCGGATCACGTCGGATGCTGTCACTTTCGCGCCGCTCTCCGCCTTTTCAAAAATTGGCACAAGCGCGTTATCGACATAGTTTTCGCCCACGCCCTCGCCAAACTCGTCACCGAATTCGGAAAGGATGTTCCCGGCAAACGTCGCCGCGCCCTTTGCAAGCGCATGCGAATTCACATAGTCCTTGACCGCCGCATATGCCTTGGCCACAGCCACCGGCGCATTACTTACCAGCTTCGCCGCCCACTTGGTCGTCAGGGAGTCAAGGCCTGTCTTCCTGCTGATCTGGCCCGCAATCTTGCCGTAAGTGCCGATATTGAAATAATAATCCACGCCGGTCTTTGCCGATGCGATGTACGCTGCACTCTTGCCGGAAAGGTTTTTGTTCAGCACCGCATCGTCGTAGTATCCCTTCCATGTCGGGATACTGTAACCGGCAATAAAGCCGATGCTGTTCGCTGCGCTGGCAGTCGCGCCCGCCGCACCGGCAATAGCACCAACGCCAATAGCAATCGCCGCCTGTTCCAGATTGCGCAGCGCACCTGCGGTGAGGTTATACCACTCGTACTGGCCCTCTGTGGCGTTCTCCTGCATGAATCGGTCGAGCTGCTTGACAACTGCCCTTGCCTTGCTGCCGGCCGTTCTAAGGCCGCCCAGAGCTTCAGGATCGATGCCTACCTGATAGATATCACCCGCTGCAGACATCGCCATGCGCAGCGACTTTGCCATGCTCTCCGGCAGCGTGCCGCTGTCAATCAGCCGCTCAAGATCTCTGCGATAGAACTCGCGTCCAAGGATGCTGCCAAACTCATTCTGGTACTCCACCTGCATTCTGCCCGCCGTGCGCACGGTGTCCGCTTCGTTCATGCCGATGTAAAGCGTATCCGCAAAGTCGGCAAACAGGCCAACCGTCGCCTTGCCGCCAACCGCGCTGCCGAATTCCAAGGCATTTACGCCGTCGCCAAACTCGGCGATGTTCTGCATGTCCTCCTCGGTCATCGTTGCGCCCTGCTGGGCAATGCGCGTTGCCGCCCTCTGGCAGATATCTGCCTCGGTCATTCCGCCGATCCGGTCGTAATACTCCTGCAGCGTCAGGCCAAGGCTCATCGCATAGCGCGTATCATCGTCAATCACCCTGTGCATCTGCGTGTTCAGCGCAGTTCGGTAATCCACCGTGTCAATCACGCCGTTGGCTTCAAGGTTCTTGTATACCGCCGTGTCCTTAAAGCGGATATACTTGTCCGCAGGCATGGCCGTGCCATCCGCAAACAGGATGTTTTCCCCTTCCTCGTCAAGCGTAAACTCGGCAAAGAAGCCGTAGTCCCAGTCGTCAATCAGCCCGCCAAGCTCCATGCGGCGGTAGTCCATAGCCATGTCGGAGAGATTTACTTCCGGCGCATACTTCTGTACGAGCGCAAGCTGTTCATCGCTGTACTCGCCGCGTCTTACCGCCTCGCGTGCTTCCGCCAGCAGCTTCTGGGTTTCCAGTTCTTCCTCTTCGCGAATCTGCGCCTGCTGGGCTTCCAGTTCGTCGCGTGCAGCATAGATGCCCGCGATCGCGTCCTGCGCGGTCTTGTCCGTCGTCAGCAGGCGTTCCAGCAGCGGCAGGCTTTCATCGCCGCCCAGCACACCGTACTTTTCGGGGTTTTCCACCATGCGCTCGGCACGTTCCGCCTGCTCCATCAGCACCAGCAGCGCGTCGTTTTCCAGCTCTGCCGGGAACTCGTCGCCCAGGATAGCTTCGATCACCATCGCCGCCGTCTTGCCCAGCATGCCGTAGCTTTCGCGCACCACATTCTCCGCACCGCGATTGTTGCCCAATACGTCAGCTACGGCGTTCGCATCCGTCACCGTGCCCATAATCTGGCGCACCGTGCCGTACTGCATCATCTCGTCCACGCGCATGGTGTCCGCTTTATCCAGATTGCTGTAGTAGCCCTTGCGGATCGCGCGCACCACGTCGCTGTCGTCCTTGATGTACGGTGTGGAAGCAAACCGCTGCACCGGCCCGTGTACTTCTTTCTCAACCTTCGGAATCGGGGGCGCGCTGTCGCTCCTGCCCGCGCTGGCAAGGCGCGTTGCGCTGCTCATGTCCGGCAGCCCGTCGTTCTTAAGCCAGCCCATGGGCGGCGCAGGCGGTTCATTCTCTTCCGGCTTGTTCATGAAAGCGGGCAGGGTACGTTCGCCCTGCGGCTCATCCTCTTCCGGCTTTTCAGCGTACGGGCGCTTGATATCCTCTACAACGCCTTCCACAAAGTCGCCGACCGCTTCGGCGGCCTCACCAAGCCAGCCCTTGCCCTTTTCGCCTTCCTTGCCGGTGTCGCTCTGTTCGGGTGCTTCCTCGCTTGCAGTCTGCGCGGCAGTCATGTCCGGCACAGCCTTGCCGGTGCTGTTTCTCCATGCCGTATCAAGTGCAGCATGCAGCTGCCGCTTGACCGAATCGGAGTAGACGCTCTCCTCAATGCCGTCGTAGTGCAGCTTGTACGTTTCGGCGTTCTGCTCGGCGTATCCATCCTGCGGGTAGAACTGATCCGCAAAGCTCTTTACATACTCGTTGTAGTCTTCCTGCGTAAAGTCCGGGCTGCCAAGATATGTGCCAAGAAGATCCTTGTCCAGCGTCTGGCCATAGAAGCGGCTTCCTTCGGTCTTCGTCAGATCCTCAAGGTGCTTGATCGCTTCCTTGCGCTTGCCGCTGTCCGCAATGCTGCGGATGCCCTGCACCACCGCGGCAAAGTCGGCAGTATTGATGTTGATCTCTTTGCCGTTCGCGTCATACAGCGTATTAAGGGCTTTCATGTTCTGCCGGTTCTTATAGTCCAGCGTGAACTGCTCCTTGATCGCCTTGCTGTATGCCTCGCCCGCGTCCTTGTAGATGCCGCCCGGCTTCTGGCTGTTCAGCTTCTCGCGCATCTCCTTGAGCGTGGGCAGGTTCTCCACATAGTTGGCGTTTCGCTGATTGCCCGCCTGCTTGCGGTAATCCTTCAGGAAGCTGTCGCGTTCCTTGTCATCCACAATACGCGTAGCAAACCCCATCGCCTGATCGTAGGTCAGCGTGTTCAGGTCGACACTTTCCTGCCTGCGCATATTCTGCACCTGCAGCATATCGTTGTCGCCCGCATTGCGCTTCACATAGCCGGTAGAAGCCTTGGGCTGCGCCAGCCATTCGCGGTAGTCGTTGGAGTCCGCTACGCGTCCTGTGCCCTTGATGGAGGCTGCGGCGGCATTCGCCTGCTTGGCGTACTCCTGCTTGCTCGTCGCAGCCTTCGAACCGGTGCTGGCAGCAACAGACGAGGCATCGCCCGTATTCGTCAGCTTCGTCGCGCTGATGCCATACTCGTCAAGCTTCTGCTGCGCTTTCGCCGCAGCCGCCCGGCGTTCTGCTATTCTTCGCTTCTTCTCCTCGTCCTGAGTGCTCATGCCCGTCTCCTCTCATCAATTCAGGTATACGTTCTTGTTTCCACCCGTGTAGAGCGGATTGGTCGCCGTACCCTTGTTCACATCTTCGCGGCGTGCGCCGGTCTGGTGTGTCGTCGTGGTAGTGGTCTTAGTGCCGCCACCACCGCCGCCACCACCACCGCCACTTTCGGTCATGGTCGTGGTCGTGCTGGTGGCGTCGGTCACGTCCGTACCAAGCACCTTGCTCGTGCCGTCAGTCTGGCTCGTGCCAGTCGTGTTGGTCAGGCCGGTGCTCGTGCTGTTGCCAACGGTCTGCTGGCCAAGCGCCGCGCTGATCGCGCTCATGTAGTTCTGGTTATACTGCTGGCGCTGGGTCTCCTTCAGCTCCTGCACCTTCGCTGCCAGCTGGCTGGCGTAGTCAGTGCCAAGGCGGCCCTGCGTCTGCGCGTTCTGCTGGGCGGCAAGCGTCATCTGCTGTCCAATCTGCGCCGTCTGGCGGGCATTCTCGTTGGTCAGGTTCTTGATCGTCTCGCTCAGCGCCTGAGAAAGCTGCGCCTCGGTGTCCAGCAGGTAGCTGCTTCGGCCCATGCCGCGCGCAAGCGCAGCGTTTTCCAGCTGCGCCACGCTCTGCGTGTAGTTGGCGTTCTGCTTATTGATCGCATCCGCCAGCTGTACGGCAAGGTTCTCGATCTGCTGCTCGTAACCCAGCTTGCTCGCCTCGTAGCTCTGCTGGGCAGCTTCCTTGCCTGCGTTCAGCTGGGGCCTGAGCAGGTTCTCGGCAAAAGCCGTAATTTCCTCATCCGTCATATAGCCCTTGAGGCCGGAGAGGATGGTATCGCGGAGCGCTTCATTGAGAAGCGCCTGCGTCGTGCTTACGCTCTGCTGGCTCTGCTGACTCTGCTGGCTCTGCTGGCTTTGTGTCTTCTGACTGGTTTGAGTATTCTGTTCGCTTTGCGTTTTCTGGTTGCTTACAGTCGTGCTCGAACTGGATGCCATACATTAACCTCCTTCCAGCTTCTTGAGCCGTTCTTCGATATTGGCGATCTTCTCGCTGTTCACTCGGTCGCTGTTCCACGCCGCCTGTGCAAAGCTGCGCAGGAAGCGGATCAGCTCGCGAATGTAGTCCATCAGTTTTCCATCGTCCCGCATGATCGGGACACGTGGCTGTTCATACGCCATACGCATCACTCCTGATCGTAGCTGTATTCCACCTGCACGCCGCCGTGGATTCTCCATCCCGGCGCACGGTTGCTGCGCATCCGCAGCTTCACGCGCAGGCCCGCGTTCTGGATTTTTACCTTGTAGCTGCGCCGCTCCTTGGCCAGTACCACCGGCTTGAGCTTTTCGCGCCGCTCGGTAATGATGCTGATCTCCAGCGGCACATCGTCCTCGTCCGCCTCGGCGGTAAATCGCAGCACAAAGTCGCGCTTGGTGTACGCCTTGCCAAGGTCAAGCCAGCCGGTTTCCCATACGGATTCCACCGGCAGGCCAAGGTTGCCACTCGCCGTCACATCGTCGTACAGCAGCACCTGCGAGCTTGCTTCGGCGGTCGTGAAGTATACCTTGCCGCCGATGCTGTAAAAGTCCTTGACGCGGATGCCCTTGCGGAGCATGAACGTGCCGCGCTCGGTGTCAAACTCGATCACGGTGTTGTTCTCCAACAGGCTGTCGTCCTCGTTCTCCTTTACGGCGAGAGCGAGGTAGTACACGTGGTTGCATACGCATGCCGTCGCCTTGTCAGCAACCGTCAGGTCGCGCATGCGCATCGTCTCGTACAGCGCATTGCGGGACAGGAGGGACAGGCTGCTGCCGTCGTAGCGGCCAAGGCCAGCGTCTGTCAGGTAGAACATGCTCAGTCTGTCCACGCCGATCGTGCGCGCATTGACTGGGCCGTCCGTGCCGTACGCCTCGGTGATCGTGAAGCTCGACGGGTCTGTGCCGCGAATCTCGTAGCACGTAGAGGGCTTGATCGCCAGCAGGTAACCGCCGAACGGAACAAGCGCAATGAACGCCTCGCCGTCCCACGTCGGCTGCTGGATCATGCCGCCCGCCATGGAAGGCGTTTCAATATCACCCGACCAGTCAAACGGATTGTACGGCCTTGAGTAGAATACGTTGTCCGGATTCTTCTTGTCGCCCGTGCCCCAGATGCGCTCTGCGTGTCTGCCCAGCACGGCGAACTTGACCTCTGTGGCATTGTCCCCGATCTGCAGCGGCCTCTTCTCCACCGCCAGCGTATCGCCGCGCACAACGATCATGCCGTCGTCCGCGTTGCTCATGATCAGGATATCGACGGTGGTGCCGTCCACCACCATCTCGTACGTCACGCAGCTCCACACGTCGCTATTAAAACCGCTCTCGCGCTTCATCCATGCGGATGCACCGGCGGTAAACGTGTAGATTGCTCCACCGGCAGCCGCGACAAAAACTTCGGGGTCGCTCGGCTTATTGCGCCGGTAGAATCGCTCCAGCGTGCCAATTTGTGCGGGCAGATCCGCAAACTGCGTGCTGCCTATGCCGTAGCTTGTCGCAAGCAGTCCGCGCTCTGTGCGCATGTTCACTGCGTTATACGCGTAGTCGGTGCCCACATTCGTGTCGCCCGCCGCCTGGTATACGCCCTTGGGCGCAGGAATGGTGAATCCACCCTGATAGTCGCTGTCGTGGATCGGCATACCATCACCTCGTCCATCTTGCGTCCGTCACAGCGTACAGGTTGCGGTAGCCCGTTACGCTGCCGCTGCCCTGCGGCATGATGCGCTGCATCGCGGTGGCGAATCGCTGGTAGTAGAACTGGGCGCGGCTCTGCTTCGCCATGTTGCCATTGGAGAGGAAGCGGAAGCATGCGTAGTCAGCCAGAGCGGAATGCGCCCATTCGGGAATCTGCGGTACGTCGCCTTCCAGCACCATGTCCTTCTTCGTTACGATGGCCAGCACCTTGATCTTACCGTCTTTCACAGCGGTGTGCAGCTTGTCGCCCATGCCGGAAAGCGTCGCCCATGCGCTGTAGCCGTGCTCCGCTTCCCGTACATCCGCCACCTTCACGATGCCAAGGCCTTCGATGTTCGCATCGCCGTCCTCGTTCGTGGACAGCGTATACGTCTCCTTTGGCCGCAGGTGGTCAAGCAGCGCCGTCTGGTAGCCCTCGTTGACGTACATGCCCAGCATCTCGCCAAACTCCGCCATGTCCGCAGGGTCTTCATCCAGCTGCTGCAGAGCCAGCTGCTTAATCTGCGCGTACGTCAACGTACTCCCTCCTTAAATCCTGCCCGCGTTGTGCAGAATCTCGTACAGCGGTTCCGGCAGGTCAATCGGCTCGCCGCGCTTAAAGTAGAAGCCGATGCCGTTCATGCCCACAAACTCCACGTCGTCCTCGCTGCCCGGGATCATCGGGATAACGCACTTCACGGTCTTTACCTTCGCAGCGTCCTTTACGCCCGCGTTGGTCAACAGCTTGGTGATGCCCTTCTTGGTCTTCTCGCACTCAAAGCCGAGCGCGTTGCTCGTGCGCTTGATGGAGCTGGAAGTATTCGTATTGATAGCCATCGCTGTTCCTCCTTAAAAAAAGATGAGGCAGAGGGAAATCCCCCTGCCTCTTGGTTATGGCAGTTACTTAGGCGGTGAAGCCAGACTCGATACGCACAGCGTACTCCGGCTGCAGCATCTTCACGCCGAAGGCGTCCAGCTTCCAGCCGACGGTGGAAATCTGGTCGAGCGGGTCGCCGGTGCCAGCGGAACCCTTGTTCTTAACGATAACGTGCGGCTTGGCAACGCCCTTCAGGCCGGTATAGCCGTAGGCATAGCGGCCCAGCACAATGGTGGATGCAACGTCAGCGCCGCCAGAGCCAGCGCCTTCGAAGATCTTGGCCTCGGTGGTCTCAACGAGACGCACGCCGTACAGGCGGCCAACCTCGCCGGTGTAGATCGCTTCCTTGTCCTGATACTTGGCAACGGCGACAAAGCGCTCGTCGTCCTGCAGGTCGTAGATAACGTCCGGGCCGACGATGGCGATGTACCAGCCGTTAAAGGTCTGGGCATGGGCCTTCTTCAGCGCCTTAACAGCCTTGCGCAGCTCGACGGTGGTCAGCTTCTTCTCGGCGTTCAGCTCGCTGCGGGAGGTCGCGCCGCCAGCATAGATGACGTTGGTGCAGGTGGCCAGCTCCTCGCGCACGAGCGCGTCCACAGAGCGGCCGCCAGCCTCGCCGAAGCGGGTGGTCTCACGGTCGATGCGCACGTCCATGTGGGTCATTTCCAGCATGTCGGTGTAGCGGGCGTAGTCGCCATACTGCTTGATCGCGACGGTCACGTCGGTCTCAGAGATCATGCGAGCCTCGCCCGGGTTGCCCTCGTCCAGAGCCTCGGTCTTCGCCGGGATCGGGATCATCTTGCGGAAGTTCATCACCTTGCCCGCATTCGGGGGCAGCACATGCATGTCGCCAAACTGCAGGTGAACCAGATTCGGCTCAAAGTTGCGCAGCAGGTTTCGGTTGTAGTAGGTCTGCATGCCGGCAGAGAGGCCGGTGCTGGTGGTCATGTTGGTATCGGTATTGGTATAAGCCATATATCACACTCTCCTTATCTGAATGTGACCTTCTTGCCGCTGTACATGGCATCGCGGATGCGCTTCTGGAAAGCGTCAAACTCCTTGTCGCTCATGTTGGCAATCCGGTCTTCGTCGGGGGGCGGCGAAGCGGTCGCTGTACGCACCGTCGGCACCGCCGTCTTCTTGTTCTGCTGTGTCTGGCCGCCGTTGCTGCGCAGGTATGCCCACGCCGCCTGACGAACGCTCATCCCGTCGCGAAGGTTTTCCTTCACGCCGTCGTCGGAAGTGAACTCGACAAGCTGCTCCTTCGTCCAGCCCTCGGCAATCAGGCTATTGATATCCGCCTTGTACGCTTCAACCTGCGGGTTGGCGCTCTGGCGGGTCTGTTCCCTCAGTTTTAGGATCTCCTGTGCAGCCTTGGGGCTGATTTCCGGGTCTTCCCTGTGCATCTTCTCCGCCTGATGCGCTCTGATCAGCTCGCGCACTTCGGTTTCGCTCATGCCAAGGTCGCCAAAGATCTGCTGCTTCTGGCTCTTCAGTGCCGCAGCAATACGGCGGCTGAACTTGTCGTTCTCTTCCTGCTGCTGGTTGTTCGCCTGCGCCGGTTCAGTCTGTACGCCCGGGTCGCCGTCACCCTCATTTGCAGCCGTCTGTGCGCTATCCTCGCCGGTCAGGTTCTCAAGCAACTCCTCAGCGGAGATTTCCTCCACCGCCTGCGCGTCGTCCGCAGGCATAGGAACGGTGGTATCAACCTCGCCGTCCTCGACCGTACCGAAAAAATCGATCATACTGTCTCCTGTCGCCCGTTGGGGTCGGCGTCACCCTGTTGTTGCATGAAAAAAGCAGGCCGTCGCCTGCCTGTTTCCGTTACATGCCCGGCTGCATTTCGCCGGTATTCTGCGGGAACGGTACATTCTCCGCGCCCTTCTTCTGCTGGGCAAGCGCCCTGCCTCCGCCGCTCGTGGTGAGCGCCTTGAGGTAGCCCTGATTGGCCTTCTTCTGCTGGGCAAGCTGTGCCGCAAGCTGCTCGTTCTGTGCCTTGAGCTGCTGCATCTGCTGGTGCATCTGGCTGTTGGCCTGCACCGCCTTGAGCACAACGCCCTTGTTGTTATAGCCGCCAAGCAGCGCAATAACCGCTTCCGGCGGCATCGGCTGTCCGGCCTGTGCGCAGGTCTGCGCCGCCTGCATAACGAACTCGTTGTCCGCCTGCTGCTGCAGCGGGTTGCGCTTCTGCACCTGCACGCGCACCGTGTACGCGGGCTTGGGCAGCTTGTCGCCCTCCGGCTTCGCGGGGCTGATGGAAACAAGCCTGTTCTCCATGCTGCCGGTGGAATCCCAGCCGCCGATGATCTTGAACTGCCTTCCCGGCTCCAGATACTCGCTCATGACCCACATGATCTGCTCGATCATCTCGCGGAATGCGTTCTTGAAGCGATCTGTGTGCATGCGCGTGATCTTGCCGCCCGCTTCCTGCAGCGCCTGAATCGCGCTCGCTGCGGTAACGCCCAGACCACCCTCGCCTCGGCTGAACTGGTTCTGGCCGCAGTCCTGCTTCATGGTATCCACCATGTACTGCATGTTCTGGGCGACCTGTCCGTTGAGCGGTGCCGTCTGGATGTTGACCATCTCGCTGCGCACATCCGCGCCGTTGTACTCGATGACCGTCTTGGACATGTCCGCCACATCCTCAATCGGCACGCTGCCCTTGCGCACATACGTCTTGCTTACACTCGACATGCGAGCATTGTCGTCGATGTACTTCTGATGGCGGTCAATCGCGTCCTGCATCGGCTTGTAGTCGTGTACAAGACCCACGCCGAACGGCTTGCGCCACACATCCTTGTACCTGAACAGGATGAACGGCAGCTCTCCGTGGGCGAATACGCCCTGCTTGAGCGTGTTCTTGTCGTCGCAATGGAAGCCAAGCTCCGTGCTGTAGAGCAGCGCGCGGCCAGCAAACTGCGCCATATGCACGCGGTTCTTGCGTGCCTTGGCGTCGTAATGCTTGTACCAGAACTCGATGAACGTGGTCTTGCGGTCGTTCTCCGCTGCCTCGAACATCGCGTCGATGCCTTCCTCGCTGTACTCGTCGCTCTGCACATAGCCCTTGACATGCGGGTAGTGTTCCTCTACCCATGCCACAGTCGTGTGCGTCACCTTGAAACAGCCGCGCCCGTCCTGAATGTTTTCATACATCGGATCTGGATAGAAGTCTTCCGGGTGCCATGCAAGCACGTTGACCATGCCGTCGCCGCGTTCCATGTCCTCATCCCAGAATACCTGCACCACGCCCGTGCCGGTGACGACTGCGTCCTCCATGAGCGTGTGGTATTTCTTGGGCCAATTGGCCTGATACAGGCAGTAGGAGACGATATCGGTCATCTCTTCCGCGCTGTTCATGGTTTCCTCGCGCTCCGGCATAAGCTTGGCTTCCGGCATGTTGTCGATCTGGTCCGCGATGACGTTGTCGATACAGCTGTTGAGCGTATTGAACGGTGCAGAAGTCTTGCTGCGCTCGTCCTGCGTAAGCTGGCGCATCTGGCGCGCATCGTACATCTGCTGATGCTCCTGCGCGAGCTTGTCCTTAAACTGGCGGAAGAGCGAGTACGCCCTGTCGCGCAGCTTCTTTTCCGCTTCGGTGAGCGGCTGCTCGTCGCTGACGATGTAGTCGTCGGGGTTGAGCTGGATATCGCCCGGCATCTTTTTGGTCGGGTTCCTGCTCTTTGGTTTCTTCGTGTCCATGTTTCCTCCGTTATTCCAGCGGATTATAAACCTTTCTCTTCTTCTCTACGGCTTTACGCGGGGCAATGGGCCGCGACATGAGGAAGTAGCGCGTCTCGTCGTAAATGTGATCCTCGCCTTCCGTGTCGATGTCCTCGACCTTCTTGTCGTCGTAGCACAGCGTCGGTATCGTGCGGATAAACTCCTTACAGGTCGTGAAAGCGTAGAGCATTGGCTTGCCGTCCTCGCTGAACTTGAGCCGTTCGTGCAGCTGCATCTTGCCCGCCATGCGCGTATTGTCGCCCTTCATGAAGATGACGCCGTTGTACGCCTTGCGGATCTGCTCCTCTACGCTCTCGCCCCGGCTCCTGTCCCAGATTGCAGGGTCGGCAACGCCGTATACGCGTATGCCCTCCCTGTATTCCGGCTCCATAAGGTCTGCAAGCCGCATGCCGATCTCGCCCGGGGTGATCTTAATACCTACGTTCGCTTCGCCCGCTACGCAGCCGTACAGCTCCTTGTAGCGGTATGCACGCCCTTCCTCGTCTACAGCCCATACGCCAAACGAAAATGGCCTTGTGTAGCCGTGGTCGAACGATACAAAGCGCGGCCAGTGCATCGGAATGTCGAACGGCGTAATGACATGTGTCCATAGCCCGTCCGCATAGTGCTCCGGATCGTTGGTAAACTCCGGGAATGCCTGCCCTTCAAACGCGTCCCATTTGCCGTAAAGCAAAGCCTCCCGCAAAGCTTTCGGCTTCTGCAGGAGGTTGAAAATGTAGTTGTCCTGAATATGCGGGTTGTCGTACACCGTCGCAGGGATGTACTGCGTCGTAATGCACATCTTCTTCTTCGTGTTCGGGTCTACAACCGTCTCGCGCACAATCTGTGCGCCGTTGTCCGTCTTGTCGACAAACATCGCCTTTACCCAGCCGTGGCCCGCGCTGCCCGGGTTGCTCGCCGCTCGCATGCACGGCTCGTAAGGCAGCTCGCTGCCGTCCTGCTTCTCCGTTCGTAGTCGCGTTACGATAAACTCGTACATCTCGCGCGTAAAGTGCGTAAGCTCGTCGAAGTACAGCCAGTCAATCTCTGCGCCCTGATAGTTGAGCAAGTCCGTTCCTTCGTTGTCGCAGTAGCAGAAGTTGATCTTGCTGCCGTTGGCAAGCCTGAATTCGTGCTTGTCGCCTACATACTTGCCCAGCCCAGGCGGAATGATCCGCAGCATCGTTTTAATGAGCGTGCGCTCAAGCATCGGGTACGTCCGGCGGAACATGTACGCTTCCGTTCCCGGCCACTTCAGGCATCGGAGAAGTGCGTCCCAGCACATCGCATACGACTTGCCGCCGCCTGCTGCTCCGCCGTACAGAATACGGTCGGCAGTAGACTCGTGGAAGACCTTCTGCTTCGGCGTGGGCGAGTACGATAGCTCGATAACCGACAACGCTTACACCTCTTCCGGAAGCTCGTTCTCGTCGAACTCGTCCTTGCTGTGATCCGGTACGCCCAGATTGAAGCCGCCGCTCTCGCCGAAGTTGAGCACAACCTGCGTGTCCGGCTTCTCTTCCTTCTCCATGCGCACGCCGCCTCTGTCCAGAATGTCCCTCGCCGCATTCTGCGCAAGGTACTTGTACTGATCCTCGTATTCGCCCTGCATGAGCCTGATCTGCGTGTCTACAGCCTCGCCCAGGTGCCGGTTAATGCGCATCTGCGCCCTGACACGGCTCGCGCTCGTTCTCGCAAGCAGCTTGCTGAGCACCTTCGGGTCGTTCACTACGCCGCTGATGATACCCTGCGCTACCTTAAACTTTTTCGCAAGGTCGACCTGCTTCCAGTCTTCCTCAAAGTACAGGTGGATGATCTCGTCCTTCATCTCGTCCGTCAGTTTCTTATGGTTCGCCATTGTTGCCTCCTTCCTCCCCGGGTGGGGCGGTATACTGGTATGGGGAGGTTATATACGCTGGGGTTTAGCGCGCCCGTCCGGTGGTCGATTCCGCATACCCCCTCCCCCTTCCGTCTCAGGATTTTGACTTTTTCCGGCTCCTCCAGCACCGGCAGCAGAAAAAAGAGCAAGAAAAAAAGAAGCAATGCCCCGACATGGTGTGTAATGGGTATAGTACCCATGCGAAACCCTGACAATGCTTGCTTCTTTCCGCTTCCCGTTGTATCCGTGTTGCATTTGCCCAAGATCCTGCTTTGCGCTGGAGGCGATCCCGGTGCTGTCTCTTCCTATTATATGCGGCAATGCTGGAGGGAAGGTAGCCCCCGGGAGGGGCTTGCTCTCTCTGGCACGATAATGCCTGCGCTCTCTTCCCCTGCTCCCTATTCCCTGTCCCTGTTCCCATTGTCCCTGTCCATTGCCGCTGTATTGCCCTCTATCTGCCCGTCTAAGTGGCTGCGCCTGCATTGCCGTAGCTCGGCTTACATTCCATCGCAACGCGCCCTATGCCGGATTAAGCGCAACCAGATAAGCCACACAATCCGGTATTTAATACGCTCTAATGTAGTAATTGATACCAAATCGGACAGATATAAACAAATAAAGCGCCCAAGCAACCTGCCTGAGCGCTATTCCTGTATAATTGCGTTAGGAGCGCTGCGGAGAGGCCTCGCGGCTTCTTCGCTCGCTCCGCGCAATTATACTATAACATAACAGATACGGAATTACAACCTGTCATTACCTGTCATTACCTGTCACGTTATGGCAGCATAAGAAAAGGACGGTGCAGTCACTTTGCATCGTCCTTGTTTACGTCTTCCGGCTCCGGAAAGAGCAGGTCGATGAACTCGTCGAGTAGGCAGCGCAAGATACGCTTAGCGATGATGCGGAGCTTATCCATGCTGATTGCCCTCAAGCTCCATGCGGGCCTCGATAGCCTCTTTAATGTAGGTATTGACCTTCAGCCCAACCTTGTCAGCAGCAGCCTTGATGCGCTCGTAGTCTTCCACCTGTACGTCGAGCGGTATCCGCTTAATCTTCGCCGCACGATACTTCTGATTCGCCCTGTATGATGCTTCCGTATACATATAATCACCTCTGGCAATAGTATACCATGTTCCGCTGTATATGTGTACGTACACATTGCACAAATATCTATGTACACATTCATGTAAACTGTCGATTGATATATACGTACACACATAGTATAATAAGACCATGAAAAGCAAACACAATAACGCAAGGAGGAAACGACAATGACGTACACGATTACGAACAACGCGCAGTATAACAGCCTTGAGGTCGTCTTCGACTCGAAGCCCGCCGCTTCTGTCCTCTCTTCTCTCAAGGCGCTCAAGATGCGCTGGAACGGCAAGAAGGCGTGCTGGTATGGATTTGCCAGCCGCGAGCAGATCGAAGCCGCTATCGCAGGCCAGACGATCGAGGAGCAGCCCAAGGCAAGCGAGACGCCCTCCAAACCCGCAAAGGCGAAGGAAGCAAAGCCGGTCAAGCGCAACCACAACGTAAAGGTTGGCGACGTGTTCTACACCTCTTGGGGCTACGAGCAGACCAACGTCGACTTCTTCCAAGTTATCGAGCTGCGCGGCTCCTCTTCCGCTCTGGTTCGTCAAGTCTACCTCGAAATTGAGAGCGAAGACGCGACCGGCCCAATGGCGGCGGATCGCTCCTACAAGATCCCGGACAAGCTTCTTCCCCCGGCCCGCTCCTCCGTGTTCATCGCGGATCAGGAACACGGCGACCTCCGCAGGATCAAGACCAGCTACAGCGGCGAGCCCTGCTTCAATGTCGGTCTCCCCGGTCACTATCAGGATACCGCGTACCCCTACAACGGAAAAAAGGTCTACGAAAGCTGGTATTACTAAGCCAGCGCAGGCCAATTGACGAACAAAAGCAAAAGCCCCCTTTCGGGGGCCTTTTTTTATTACCCTTTGTCCCCCAGCTGCCGCATATACCGGTATCCGGTGCTTTCGCTTATCCCGGCTACCCTGCATGCTGCATCGTGCTTGTCGTGTTCGACGTAGTACGCCTCGTAAAAGATGCGTTTGACCACGGGCAGCTGCCGGATGATCCTGCGGGCGGCGTTCTGTGCCCTTCTCAGGCGTTCGGACGTTCTTCCGAGCTTGTCCTCCATGTCCTGCATGCGGATCAGGGCAGCGGGCAAGGCGTCGCCCTGGGAGCTGCCATGCGGCATGCCGTCCATGTTCGGGGACGAGATCGTCCTGCGCTTCAGTTCTTCTAACCCATCCTCCAGCCGTTCAAGCTCTTCTGCGATCTCGCGCACAGCGAGGAGCTTATCAGCCTCTTCCCTTGTCAACGTTTCTTTCGTGGTTGTACGCCTCCCCTCTGCTTGTCGAGCCATGTCACGCCTACAGCGAAAGAGGCCCACATATCCCCTTGAAAGCCATAAAACGTGTCTCTATTCTTCGCGGTGCCCTTGCCGTTCCGCTTGTCATGCTTTGCGAAGCGGGCGATAAGTCCTGCTCGTATCTGCGAGTCAATGCTCTTACCAGTTGATGCGGGAAGCGGCGGAAGCCTGTTCTTTTTGCTTGGTATGATTGCAGACCTCTCTTCACTGCGATACACCATATGCACCGGCTTTCCCCTATGCTTTGCCGCCTGTATGAATCTGCCGATCCAGATACACGTTTCGTACGTTTCTGATCCGATCATCTGCGGCCTCGCACTCTTGGTTGCTGTGCTCTGCATATTCAGCAGGCGTGGCTGCATCCCTTCGATGACGAGATCGTCATACTCGCCGTCTATAACGAGCTTGAGCACGGCATCGTTCTCGGTGTCCGCAGACGACACGATCTCATATCGATCTGTCAGCACACTATACGCGCTGTTTGTCGTTCCTGGGTCAATCGCGAGGAGATGCATTATCCCACCTCCCTCGCTCTTTCTACCGGCTCGTCAAAGACCATCTCCACGCCGAGATCGCTAAAGACCTTTTCCATCAGCTCCTGACTCGTCAGTACGTCGGTGATGATGCGGTCAATGCGGTTGAGCAGCCGCACGCCGCGCCGCTTGCCGAAGCCGTACAGCTCGTGTCCTGCGAGCAGCACAGCGGCATACATGCTGCGGATCATCGGCGCAGAAGCTTCCTTAAAGCCTTGCTCAAAACCTGCATCATACTCTTTCTTCAGATCTTCCGGTGTGATACCATGCTGGATCAGCCTTGCCATCGCCGCAGCCTTGCCCGGTGCAAGCCCTTGTCTCGCCTGCTCGTACCGCTTCAGCTTGGCCTGCGCTCTTCTCTCTGATCTGTTCATATCATTCTCCCTATGGCCTGTCATAAGGCCGCTGCCGCTTTGAGGTGAATTCCTCGCGCCGCTTATACTCTTCCTGCTTCCTCACCCAGTACACCGCCCAGCGCAGGCAGGTGCGCTTGCACTCTGCCGTACGCTTCGGGCAATCCTGCGAGCAAGGCTGCTTATTAAGCCTCATCTCTGCCATACGGCTTCCCGCAGCTCCTCATGCCTTCCGGGCATCTGCCGCGCAGACAACCGGGTCCGGCGTCCTTAAACAGCATCGGTGCGGCCTCTTTGCACTCGCGAAGCATCTTCCATGCCATCTCGCGGATTTCCCACTGCGCCCTGTTGCAGCAGCGCAGGCTGAAGAAGTGCAGCAGTTCGCGGGCGTTCATAGTCATCACCAGCTTGGTACAGGCCGCGTTGGGCAGCACCATGCGTGCATCCTGATTCGCCGCTTCGCCCTTCAGGCCAACCTTGTTCAGCCGCTCCTGCCATTGGCAGTACCAGTCGTGCATCAGGCTCATCTGGCGCTTGTAATCCTCCACAGCGCCGTCGCCAAGCTCTCTGATGGACGGCGGAACAACATACTCAAACTTGTCCGCCATGCTCACATAGCGCTGGCTCTGCACGCTGAAGGATGCAATCCTGTGTCGCGTCAGCTGGGCGAGGAGGGCGCGGGATACGCCCTCCACATAAAAACTGAAGCTGGCATGCTCGGCCACGCTGTGGTGCCCGCCATGCATTGCGCCCTTCAGCGCACTCTTGATATCGCCGCTGTCATAGCACAGCGCCGCCGCATAACCGGCGAGGATATCAGGATGTAGCTGCGGTGCGGAGATTAAGGTTACGTTCACGCCGGTCTACCTCCGTCCATATAGTTCATCAGGTTGAAGATGTTGGCAAGCGCACACAGCAGCATCGCCGCGCACATCACCATATTGCCCTGCACGGCATTTAGTACCGCCAACAGGATGCAAGAAACGATCATAAACGCACAGAGTATCTTCATACGGCACCTCCATTCATAAACACGCTCCGGCTAAGCGGGCCTTGCATAAGCCGTCTACGTTCGTTCTCAGCCGCGTATCGAACGTCCGCGATCTCTTTATGACACTTGGGACACCAATGTTCGCGAACGGTGCTGTAGTCGTCTGGCTTCATATAAACCGTCAATTCGGCATCAGCCCATCCTTCGAGGTCTTTCGGGTCTTTCTGTACTGCTCCGCATCTATTACACTTCAGAACGGTCATACGTCCCCCTCCTGCCTGTGCAGGCTCTTCTCCGGGTCGAACCCTTCCGGGTATCGCGCCTTGAGCTTGTCGATGTTCAGGCGCATTACATCTTCCAGCATCGTGCCGTCCAGCGCGATACACGCTTCGCTGATCATCCACAGGCAATCGCCAAGCTCCTTCTTCGCATGTTCAGGGTCAAAAGCGTGGCCCTGATACACCTTTTGCAAAAGGCCAGCCACCTCGCCAGCCTCGCTGCACAGGCCAAGCACTGCGTGGAACAGCATGTCCTTCTTCTGCTCGTACGGGATCGAACAGGTGCGCATCGCGAGCGCCTGATATTCATTTCCAGTCATTCTTCATCCTCCTTACGACACCCATACCACGGCAGCAGGGAGCAGTTCTTCATACATAGCTATCCATCCCTCTGCATTTTCGATGCACCACCTGTAGAAATTAAGCGTTCCAGAAATCGTCCCCCAGCCGTTTGGAGACTCATACTTTCGATACTCATTTGGGTTTTCTTGAAGCTCAGCAATGCCACACCTGATCATCTTCATCCACGGCAGAAGCTCTCCGTTGCCGGCCTCGTTCTTGATATCCCAGCCGGAAGAATGCTTAATCAACTCGCGGACGTTCCACGTGATGTTCCCCAGATGCTGCACCTCTACATACTTCTCGTCAAGCCCCTTGACCGGAAGCCGAATGCTTACGTCGTAGCTCATACGTTTTCCTCCTTCGGCGGTTCAGGCAGCGGCATCCAGTGGGTGACATCCATCAGGTATTCTCCGTCGCTTTCACACGCATACCCCGCGCCGCTTCGATAAACATTACCAATCAGCATTTCATCTTGCCATCCTATTGCAAGGCATTCACGTTCCGGCAACCGCTCCTCCACGCTGATCCACTTCGGCTGCTGGGCTTCAAGGTGTTCGATGAGGGCGAGGGCGTCACGCAACAAGTCGCCGTTACAATCATTGCTCTCGCTGTATGGGCATTCAAACAACCTACACGTTGATTCTGTCGTGCATCGGGCTATTGTGTCCTTAATCCCCTCCGGCGTTCTGCCGTTGATCAGGTCAGCCATGCACTTCACCCGCTTTCAATTCCTCGATCATCTTGTTCCAGCCTATCTTGGCTTCGGTTCTTGTCTTCGCGGCGTACTTTTCTGACCTGAGGCCACACTTTAGGCATTCGTAAAACCATGCGTGATTATCGCAGCTGTACCACTCGCTATGCTTGTTGTAGCCACATACACAAGGGACGAACTTCACGCTTCGCCGCTTCTGCATCTTCTCCACCAGCGCATCTATCACAAACTGCCTATCCATCAGAAAAAGCTCATTTACGCCGGCCTCTTTCGCGACTCTGACAGCCTCGTCGACGATAGCTTGCTCGCGCATTTCTACAGCCTTCGCTGCAATTTTATACGTGATTCCGGCGACCATGTCGCTCGCTTCAATCGGGTCGCATGGGTTAAGCTTTACGAAGCGACAAGGGCGCTTCAGCACGTATTTGTCACTCATTCCGCTTCACCGCCCATTCTCTTGCCGCAATAGCAGTATCCGTCCCTCGGCATGTCTTCTCCCCATATATCGCATAGAATGAAGTTGTCACTATACTTAGAATTCGCGTATACACAATCTTTGCACCGCACCACGGGCACAGCGTCGATGGTGGGAGCATCATAAACATGTTGTCTGATTGTCTTATCACCAATCGTGATGATGTCTGTGATACTGTTTTGCTTAAAGATGTCAAGCAAGGCAACCGCATCAATCAGCATCACGATTGCTCACTCCTTCCAAATGCCAATCCTCTTCTTTTCCGAAGATTTCTTCATCCGTGACATAACGCTCAAGCTCTACGCACCATTGGCACTTCTCACAAACGGTTCGTCCTGCATCAAACCATTCGAGTCGGTAGCGGTTGCACTTCGGGCATGGGCCGTTGCAGTACCCAATGCGCTTGCCGAAGGTACTCATTCCGCTTCACCGTCCATTCGTGCGCCGCAGTTTGAACAGTAGTCCCCGTTCCCTACAGTTACCGCTCCGAAGCCGTCATTCTCTTTGTGAGAAAAATCAAGAACTGCCGTTTTGCACCTTGAACACTTTCCATTCACCCACCTCGCATGCACCACCGGCGCTACGTCGAGGGCGGGTGCTTTCTCGACCAATCCGCAATATCCGCCATCCGCCTCTGAATCGTCCATAATCCAAACATAGAACGGACAAAACGCGCAGTCTTTAAGGCACTTTTCGTCAAACTCTTTTTGAAGAGCGCTTCTGCTGATCGCGTCAGTCATCACGCACACCCCTTCATCGCCAGCGCCATCACCTTGTCCAGCATCTCGCTGTACATCTGCTTATAGAATGCCGTCTTCTCCGCCTCCATGCCGACCTTGTTCAGCTCTTCCTGCAGCATGCCGTTGCGCGTGCATGCCTCAATCAGCTCGTGCTTGACCTTGGCCAGCTGGGCCTCCAGTTCCGCTTCCCTGTCCCGGCCGCGTACGACGCTGTCCAGCTCCTCCTCGGCTTCCTCTTCAACTTCCTCGTCGGCTTCCTCGTCCTCGCCCACGTCGTAGCCCATCAGCTTCACAATCGCCTCGCGCACCGCTTCAAAGTCGGGCTTCGCGGCAACTTTCACGAACGAGCCGAGCGCATTGTCAAAGCAGTAGCCGAGGAAGCTGGGGTTCGCATACATCTGCGCCCTGCACATGACCGGGATGCTGCGGTCGTCGCGCGGGTTCTCGTTCAGGCGAACAGTCGTATGCACGCCGTTCGCGGTTGCCAGTACCAGCATGTACGCGCCGCTCGTGCTGTGCGCCCAGATCTCTCCGGGCTGCGGGCCTACCGTGCATGCCTTGTAGCACGGTTCGTCGTAGTAGCCGCTCGCGTTGGTCTTCAGGGGCTTGTGTTCCATAGCATTCATATGTACCTCTCCTTTTTTGTCCCCGCCATTGCCGTGGCGGTCAGTTATTCAAAAGCCCAAGCTCTTCTCGCAGAGCCTTGGCTCTCGCCCAGTAATAGTCGCGCTTCCTGCGCATCAGCTTCTTCTCGCACGCGGGCACGAGCTTCCATGTGCCATCCGCCTTGTAGGCGTCGATCTCCCTTGCCTGCTCGTCGCCATTTTTCTGTGCATCTTCTATCGCAGCCATAAGCACGGCCGGCGTGATCGCCTTTTGCCTTACGCACGGCCGCTTGATCTTGTCCGGCGGGTCCTTGATCTTCTTCTCTGCATCAAGATACTTGCGCCTGCGCTCTTCTTCTGCTCGCTCAACCTTGCGCATGCAGTTGTAGCGGCATACGGCAGTCATGCTGCCGTTCACTCTGGCCTCCCACCTGTGCCACATGGGGTAGTAGTTGAATCTCTCCCCGCATATCGGGCACTTCTTGGATCTCAGGCCAAGCGTCATCCCTAAATCAGACATATCAGCCTCCTAACCTGCTGTCTACCTCGGCGAAACGCATGTAGTCGCCGAAGAATGTCATGTTTGCCCCGCCGCAGCTGCCCTGCCGGTTTTTGGCGATGATCAGCTGCATCTTGCATGCCCCGCCGATCAGCTCGCCGCCCTGCGGCTTGTGCAGCAGGATGACCACGTCGGCGTCCTGCTCGATGCTGCCGCTCTCGCGCAGTTCACTAAGCCTCGGTGCTCTGTCTTCGCCCTGCGTGCTCGCCCGGTTCACCTGCGCTGCAGCCAGCACCGGCACACCCAGCTCCATGGCCAGCAGCTTGAGCGCGCGGCTGATCTCGCCAACCTCTTCGGTTCGGCCCTTGTTCTTGCCGACTTCTGCGTGCATCAGCTGCAGGTAGTCCACACAAACGATGTCAAGCCCGTGCTTGCTCTGCACCTTCAGCGCCGCCTTGCGCACCTGCGCCGGGGTAACGGCTGCGGTGCTGATGAACAGCCGGTCGCCGTTCATGTCGCCGTATGCCTCTGTAACGCGCAGCTGCTCTTCCTCGGTCAGCTCGTGCGCCTCCATCTTCGCCGCGCTTACATGCGCCGTAGCCGATACCATGCGGCTTACGATCTCCCTGGGCGACATCTCAAGGCTTACATACAGCACCTTCCTGCCCTGCCGCAGCGCCTGCAGCGCTACAGCGGAGAGCAACGCGCTCTTGCCTACAGCGGGTCGCGCACCGATCACCACCAGCTTGCCGCCGCTGATCCCGCCGCCGAGCCGCTTGTCAATGCTTGCTATGCCCGTCGGTATCGGCGGTACCGGTTCTTCGTATAGCCACTCATGGAATTCCACCAGCGCGTCCGTGCCGCTGATCGTGTCGTCAGTGGCGTTATTTGCCCCTACAGCATCGAGTGCTGCGCGGGTAAGGGAAATGGTCTCATCCAGCGTTACGTCGCTGTCCTGCGCCATCTGAGCGGCGCTGACGGCTATGCTGTGCACTTCCCGCCGGGCAGCTGCCGTGCGGATGTTCTCTGCGTACTGGCTGATGATGTGCCGCTCGCTTGCCGCTTCGCTGGTCAGTTCGATCAGGTCGCCGAGCGCATCGTCCATGTCGCAGATGGTGGTCAGCTCCGCTGTCTTGCCCTGCGCCTCCAGCGCCTTGCACGAGACGAAGACCCGCTGGCAAAGACTGTCGGTGAAGTCGCTGCTGTGCAGGCCGCTGTCGCTCGCTCTGGCGTAGCCCATCAGCACCGAGCCGATGTATGCCCGCTCGGACCTTGCTGCGTTAATCCCATGGGATGTTGGCGTATGGGTCATAGGCCGTCACCGCCTTCTGCCGTGGAGAGCCGTCCCGGTTGCGCTCCCATGTGCGCACAGCCGCCTTCCAGTCCTTCATCGGGTTCTTGCCTACATACCAGCCCTTGCTGGCGTAGAAGTCAACGAACGTCTGCGCGTCCACGCTGTTGTTGCGCTCTGCGCAGTACGCTGCAACCTCTTCAATCGTCGGAGGGGAGAAGACCCTTGCCCCCTTGGAGGGGGATTTAGGGGGAGAATACTCTTCTTTTCCTTCTTCTTCTCCTTCTTCTTTGTCAGCGTTCGCTACCGTTCGCTTGCGTTCGCTTGCGTTCGCTACCGTTCGCTTGCCACCGCTTGCACGATTTGTCTCGCACTTACGCTCGTAGGCTTCTCTGTCTCTATCAATTTGGCTCCTGAGCATCGGCCAGATGTACCGCTCGTTCCCGCTGAGTTCTCCAACCGCTCCCTGCGAGCTGTATGTAAGCATCGCAGTCATCAGTCGTCCTCTCTCAGCGTCACCGAGCGCTTCCATCGCGTCCAGATAGGAGTGATAGAGACATACAAAGTCTCTTGCCATAGTATCCTCCAATGGTTATTCAGTTTTTACATCGGTCAAAGACTTTGGGATATTGAACGTGCATTCAAACCCGTTCCACTTGAAGCAGCTTGCTCCGCGCAGATACCTTGCAATCTTGACCATTTCATTTGGGTCACTTGGCAATTTGCGGTAATGCTCTGCCACAAAATGCCTTAACGCTGCTCGCCTTTTCTTGCCCGGCTCAACTTCTCTCATCTTAAAGATTTCTTTGGCTTCAGATAATGAAGTCAGAGGGAGCCGAAAACCAATGACAGCATCGTCCGGCTTCAAATAAACATGGCAGCAGTTTTCCAGCAGAAATTGAACGCCCGCCAGAGTGGCAATGCTTTTCGCTGCCTCCTCTTCGGTCTTCCCGTTTACCACATACCCATGCGGCACAATGATCCGCGCGTCCCTGAATTTCTCGTTTCGCCTTACTTCGACAGGGACAGTATTCCTGAATCCCGTATCAAAATGGTAACATTCCACCACATAAGCGCTTGCGGAAAATACATTCGTCATTTTCCTGATCGTCTTCGGGTCTGCTTTCCTTGCACGCAAGCACATGTCTGGGTATTCATCACGTGCATAATTGAACGCAGATACATTCAGCGGGCCATCAAGCGTATCCGGCGTCACATCCGCAAAGGTCAAGAAGCCCCATTTGGTGGCAAAGCCCATAAGAAGATCCAGATCGACCGGGAGAAATCCATCGAACATTTTCAAGCTCGCCGCGTTGGAGCGGGCGGAAACAATGTCCATAATTCTTTCCGCCGCGCTCATATTTCTCGCTTCTTGCATTATGCGCCCCCCTTAGAACGGCAGCTCCTCGTCCTCCACTTCGGTGTAGCCCTTCTGAGCCGGGTCAAAGCCGTTCGTGTTGCTCATCGGTACAGCCTTGCCGTGCTGCTGATCCGGGTTTACGCCGGTTACGCCTTCGCCCTTCGGGGTCAGGAACTCCACCTCGTCGGCTACCAGCTCCCATACCTTGCGCTTCACGCCGTCCTTCTCGTAGGTGCGGCTCTGCATCGAACCAATCACCAGCGTCATGCTTCCCTTCTGGAGGTACTTCTCGCACAGCTCGGCCAGCTGTCGCCATGCCTGCACGTCGAAGAAGTCGGTGGCATACTCGCCGTTGGCGTCCTTGAAGCGGCGCCTGACTGCAACGCTGAAGCTGCACACCTTGGTGCCGGTCTTGGTGGTCTTCACTTCCGGCGTGTGTACTACACGGCCGATCACATGGGTCTTGTTCATTCAGTTTTTCCCTCCTGCATCTTGCTTGCCATCTTGGCTGCCTTCGCCTTCGCGGCGCATACTCTGCACAGCGCCTTGCCGTAGGCATCGCGCGTGCCCTTCACGATCTCGGCAACGCTCACCGGCTTGCCGCTCATCGTCGTGTAGGCGGTGATCACGTCCTGGCATTCGTCGCACAGGGTCTCCGGCAGGTCTTCACCCGCGTAGATGTAGATGCCCAGACCATGGCGGGCAATCGCCTTGGTGATGCTGCGCTGGATCGCCTTGTTCACGTCCGTGCTCTTGATCTTGTCCAGCGGAATGCTCTGGTTGCGGTTGTCCATCACCGGCAGGTATTCGATGTGCTCCAGCGAGTTGCCCTCATCGTCCACCAGCGTCACGCCGGTCTTTACCCAGCAGGTCTGGCTGTCCGTGAAGAAGTTCATGCCGTTCTCGGCTTCATACACCGTGCTGTAGCTCTTCGGGTACAGCTTCTTCAGCTCTGCCCATGCCCATGCCCAGCTCAGGTAAGACAGGCCATTCTTCTGCTCGACATGCGCGGTGCAATCGATCGCGCTCAGGGTCTTAAACGTGTTCACCAATTGTATTCCTCCTCTTCTTCTTCGCCATCTTCCCAGCTTGGTTCGATCAAGCTGTCAAGGTCTGTGCAGTACGATGGGGACCGCCTGCGGTTGTAGCGGAATGCCCCCGGCTCTTGGCATGCCCCGCAGCCGTCGCACTCACTCTTCAGCCACATCACACAGCCGAACGCCATTGTCTTCTCTCCAATCCTCATCGAAGCGACCACGCATCTGACGGATGTCGTAATCGTGGTGCAGGTTGTACGCCTCCTCGCGGATCTCTTCAAGCATCTCCGCCATCTCAGCTTCCGGCAGGTTGACCAGCTTCTGCTCATCGCGCAGGAATAGGTCGTAAACCGGCTTCGTGTGGGTTTCAAAGTCGAGGTGCGCCACCAGCGTCAGGTACTTGCCCTCGACCGTGAAGTTGCGGATCTTCATCAAATCGCCTCCCTGTACTGCACCCGCATGCCCTGCTTCTTCAGCTTAGCAAGGTGCCTGTCCGTGCGCATCGCAGCTGCCGTCCTGCGGCGAAGCTCTTCGCGTTCTGCTTCCTCGATGCCCCACTTCGTGACCTTGATGCCTGCGTAAATGGCCAGAGCCAGAATCGCCAGCAGCATCAGGAAGGTCAGCCCCTCCAGAATGGTAATCATGCCATTGCCTCCTCCCAGTTCCAGTTGTATGGCACACCGTAGCGCAGGAATACGCTTGCGATCTGCCGCTCCGCGCACTTAGTCATCTTGCTGGGCGTTTCATAGTACGCGTACATCTTGTACTCGCTCAGCCCGGCCTCTTTGGCGATCTTGCGCTTATCCTTCGTGCGCATCATCCCCATCAGCCGGTCAATCTGGCTGCGGAAGTTGTCGTCCGCCTGTTGCCATCGCGACTTGACAGCCATTGACTTTTCCCCTTTCTGTTGCTATAATGGGGGTGATCATTTTCCCCGCACCCTGTCAGCGTTGGCGCGCTGGCAGGGTTTTTTTCTTTCTATCCTCTATCCTGTGGTTGGCTGCGTTGCGGTCGTAGAGGATATTGCCCTTCGCCGAACAGATGGTTGTGAGAGTGCCCGGCGAGGTGCGCTTGCTGTAGTCAATCCTGACCTTCTTGATCATGCCTTTTCCCTTGTCACACTCCTGCCCCACCTCACGCCTGCGCGGTCTCGGATTCCATGGCGGCCATACCCTTATGCACGAGTCGGCGGATGATCTCCGACACGGACAACATGCAGTAGGCGTCGGTCTTCCGCAGCTCTCGGATCTTGTCCTCCAGATCCGGAGTGATCATAATGCTGCATCGCTTGTTTTCAGTCATCTTCTCACCTCTCTTTCCGGTTCTTACGTTCCGAACCTCATGTGCTGTATTATAGTTCATAAGTTCTGCACCGTCAAGTGGTTTTTTGAAAAAAGTTCATACAATTTTTCTTTGAGTTCATCTTTACATATTTTATGAACCGTGGTATACTGATGAAAAAAGGAGGTAACTGATATGCCGACTGACAAACCGAGAATCACATTCGCGCTTGATTCCGAAACGCTTCAGGCTATCGAAGATTATAAGTTCAAGCATCGGATCAAGAATCAAAGCCAAGCCATCCTGTCTCTGATCGAGATCGGTATGGATGCGACGATGAAGGAACTTTCGCAAAAAGAAAAAGCCCCCGCACCCGAAGGCGCAGGGGAAAAGGAAGTCATTCTATTAGATGAAACCAACGCTGTGCTGGTCGAGATGGGCTACATCAGGAAGGGTGAACAGCTCTCCGATGACGACCTCGCATTCCTTACTCACATTGGTGGGCTGATGAATGCCTGGTTTAGCCGCAAGAACTCGTAAGGCATTCAGCACCCGGCGGGGATCGTCGCAGGAGTTGATAAAAGCGCAGAACTTTTCGTTATTCGTCATCCTGCTCACCCCTTCCTGCGGATGTAGTGGAGAATCTGCTGGAGCTGGCGCACATCGCGCGAGTCCAGTTCCTTCATGATCTCGCGGCGCAGGCTGCTGGCCTCGCGCGGATCTTCGCCTCGCCTCTCAAAGCGAGCCATGGGGGCGTACTTCATAGTGTCGCTTCCTTTCATAGGGCTGCCGCCCTTGTTGGGATAATCTTAGCCCAGCCGAAGCTGCCCGTCTACTGATAAACATGGTAAACATCTGAGCCCCATGCGATAAACATGTGATTCCCACATGATAATATGTGATAAGGTTGTGATTCCCACATGCAAAAGACCGTAAAAGCGCTGGCTGACCTGCGGTTGCACTGGCGTGAGCAGGGCTGCCCGTCCGTCGCCAAGATCGCCAAGGCGGCCAACGTCCCGAATGCCACGGCTAACCGCTATCTCACCGGCATTACAAAAGGCGGCGCGCCGGAAACCATCCGTGCGCTGGCCATCGCCATGGACCGCCGCGATATCGCTGACTCCATCCCGTTCACGAGTGTTGCCGATACCGACCATGCCGAGGATTACATCACAGAAATGATCCAGCAATGGCATGAAACATCGCAGCAGCAGAACGCAGAAGCTGCTGCAAGGCATAAGCAGGAGCTGGATGATCTGATCCGCGATCACCGTCTTGAGCGCGAAGACTGGCACACACAGCGCAAAGCCATGCATGAGGAGAACGCCCGGCTCCGTGCTTCGTTTGACGCAGCGATTACCTCGCGCGATAAGCTGCTTCGCATACAGCGCATTGAAAAGTGGATCTACCTCTCCCTCTTCATTGCCGCCGTCGCCGGGCTGATTTTCCGCAAATAAAAAGTCTTCAAAGCCTCTTTGCAGCGATGGCAGCATTGTTCCATAAAGCACTCCAGAATACAGTTTATCAGAAAGAGGTTATGATATGAAACGAGCACTTGCATTGATCTCATTATTAATCTTCATCCCATCGCTCTCTTGCGCCAATGCATGGTGGAACGATTGGCGAGGAGATGATTGGTATGATCGATACGATTCTGGTGGGAGCTATGAAGATGGTTTTGAAGAAGGTTATGAGTTAGGCTTTTCAGAAGGAACAGAAGAGCCATTCTCTTTTGATACAGACAAGGCCGGCGCATTCGGATATTGGTTTTTAAATCAAGAATGGGCTGCCAAAGAACTTCATGCCTGGGAAGCAGTATTTAAAGCGATGTTTGACGAAAAAGACCGAACAGGCATTAAATACAAAGATGAGTATGATGATCCCGTATATGTTGCTATCGTAACTGGCACCGTATTCCATAAAGAAAAAGAATGTTCGGGTCTTGTTTCTGCTTATATGGTAGAAGAATTCGAGATGGAAAATGCAATCGAGCGTGGGTTTGCCCCGTGCAAAATATGTTCAAAGGAGAAATAAGCCATGAAAAAAGTTTTTTGCATTCTGCTGATTATGTTGTGCTTTGTTTTTCTGACCGGATTTTCAGGTATTAGTCTATTTAGTGATAAAGTAAATAGAACCCAAGAGGCCCTATTCCCAAGAGGTATACTCAGGATTGAAAATGCATATGTGCACTTAGAAAAAGGATATGCATATCATTTTTATCAGTCCTGCGATGCAGAAGAACTCCTTCTTAATCTGGGGTGGAGGGAAATGACGGAAATGTCGGAGTACGAAGCCATTTATCGCGGTTTTTTTAAATGTCCAGATTGTGCGAGAGTTCGGGATATTAGCCAAACTGATATAGAAACAATTATACAAAATACCGTTGAAGAAGCTATCGTAGATACCCTTTTAGATCTGTTTAGTGAATAAAAAAACCGCCGCAGCCTCTCACCTCTGCGACGGTAACGCACATAGCCAACCACAGCTAATCCGTAGGAAAGTCCCACGCCGTGCCCTCTCATTATAGCATGGTGCGGGACAAATTGTCCATATAATGAGGAGGATGAACATGCCCAAAAAGAAAAAAACATCCAGCCGCAAGCGCGGCGCAGACGGCCTGTACCACGTCCACAAGTTCATCTGCTTCCGGGAAGACGGCTCCCGATTCTACAAGCGCTTTTCCGCTGCGTCCTATAACGATGTGATCGCCGAGGCAAACACCTTCAAGAAGGAATATCTCGCTGGGCTGCATCAAGGAGCAGATGTGCAGAAGCCTGCCGAGAAGCCGCTCACGCTCGGTGAGGCGATGGACAAGTACATCGACACCTGCCGCATTCTGAGCAAGTCGGAAGACTTCTCGCACGCCACAATTCCGGGCTACCTGTCCATCCGAAAGAATGCTTTTAAAGATCTGATGGACAAGCCGGTCAAGGAAATCACGGTCGACGATGTGCAGACCTCGCTTGAAAAGCGCTTGACGCAGAACAGCGAGCGAACCGGCAAGCCTATCTCCGTAAAGAGCCTGCGCAACGAGTACTACCTGCTCAAGCCTGTGCTTGAAAAGTACGCTCCGGATCTGAACCTCAAACCGGTCAAGCTGCCCAAGCGCAGGAAGAAGAAGCTGATGGTGCTTGAAAACGCCGATGCACCGGTCATCCTCAAGGCGGCATACGACATGCACCCTGATTTCTTCGTCTACACGCTCCTGACGATGAACACAGGAATGCGCCCCTCTGAGGTCTACGCGCTCCGCTGGCGCGATTTGAGCGCAGCCCCTATGATCGCCTTGGCCAATCAGCAGAAGCTCGTATACGGCGAAATAAACGTATCCAGAGCGCGCACAATGAACGAGTTCCGCAGGTATGAGGAGAAGTCGACAAAGACTGAGGCTGGTGAACGTGTTCTGACGCATGACTGGTCGATGTTTGAAACCATCTATTCCGTCCTCCAGCGCGGCGAGGATGATGAGCAGGTGGTCAAGCTGAATCCGAGGCAGCAGCAGTACTACTGGGACAAGCTCCGCACAGCGCTCGGCATGCCCAAAGAGCGCCGCTTCTATGACCTGCGCCATTACCATTGCTCGGTCATGGTCGCAAAGGGCGCGCCGGAGGATTACATCGCCGCCGACATGGGGCATTCCACCATCCAGATGGCACACGATGTGTATGTAGAAATCATCGGCGAGAAGCAGCGCGATATCAATCTTGGCGTAGCGGAAAATACCGCAGATTTGATGAACAGTTTCCGCAATGCAACAATTGCAACAAAACATGCAACACAGAAGCCCGAATTGGTAAGTATTATTTAATTCGGTGTTTGTTCGAGTCCCACCACCGGCACCATGCTATAGATCCCAGCAATAGCTGGGATTTTTCATTTTTTGTAGATATTACTTGATTATTCATTCTTGATTTATCAAAATTCATTTTGATAATTTCCGAATGATTTTGGTTAATTTTGCAACAGAATACAACGAAATGCAACACGTTTGCAACAGCGTTTGCAACAAAAAAAGAGGGGTTCCCGATTATGGGAAGCCCCTCTTTTTTACATCTTCTCTACCCGCTCCCGCACGCGCTCGATCTCTTTGTCGATATGGTGCGCCATGCACTTCACCAGCTCCTCGCCGTGCTTGTGCAGGCCAAGCTCCATGTCCACCTCAGACCAGTCGCGCCTCAGAGCCGCCAGCCTTTCCTTTGCTCGCATAGCGAACCATGTGGCATGCTTATCATGCCCATGCTCTCGCGCTTCCTCCGCGTAGTCCACCAGCATGTCGGTATCTCGGATGCCGTCCATGATGATCTGGATCATATGCTTCATCGTATCACGCCCTTTCTATGTGGCGCATCAGGCTGTCAACGTCCGCTGGCGTGAAGGTGAACACGTCACCCAGCACAGGGATGGACAGCTTGCCGCCGCTCTTTTCCATCTGCTGTCGAAGCTCGGCTGCCAGACCCTCCGCGTCTATCATGCCATCCTTGAGGATGCCAAGCGGCGAGAGAATAGGCGCATACTGCTCCACCATCTGCGGCGCGTTCGCAGCCGCTCTGCCTATGGCGATTCCGTAGGCTATTTGCTTCCAGCCGGAAAGGGAGGGGCGAACCTCCGCGTCGTAGAAGTTCGCCACCCCACGGCTGATCTGGTCAACCGTCTTCATGCGTTAACCTGCCGTAGTCGGAGCCGCAGCAGGCGTGATCGTCACGGTGCCCCAGCCCGGACAGACGCTGGTGTTCGGCACGACCAGCTTGGTCAGGCTGTACAGCTGCGCGATCTGGCCCTGCATGCAGCCAAGCACAGAGTCGCTGGTCGCGTTGTGGACGGCCTGCGCACAGAGCTTGTCGTTGACGGTTGCAAACTTGCCGTCCACGTAGTCACGCAGCGCGTTCAGCTTGCCATCGGTGTAGATAGAGGCGTCGCGCAGAGCCACCTGCGCTTCAAGGTCAGAGATTCGCTTCTGCTGATCCAGTTCATAGCGGTTCACCGGCATGTTTTCGCTGCAGGTGCAGGCGTTTCCGCCGAGCAGACCTCCCAGAAGCCCGCCACCATTCGCGTTGAGCAAACCAAGCGCCGTACCGGCGATGCCAAGGCCGAGGCCGGAACCAGCAACACCCTTAGAGGCATATTCCATATATCACCCTCCAATCACATTTTCAGATTACAGACGAGGCCTCATCCGTGATTGAAGGATAACAAAAAAGAAGGGCAGGAACCTCCGAAGTTCCTGCCCTCTTTTTCATGTGAAATTGTCGAATTCTTGCATCTTTCTTTTGATCGATGCCAGCCTTCCGCTGACACTCGACGGCGACATATTCAGCCGCCCTGCCATGCCCACCAGTGATACGCCCTTTCCACGCATCTCTATAATGGCGCGTTCCTCATCGGTAAAGTTGCAACCGTTCATGTACCGTTCCATACGCGGGCGGCAGAAGTCGAGTTTCAGCGTCTGGCATCAACCTACTTCCTTCGCCGGAAGCTTGAGCACCGGCTCAATCACGCCGTTCCATACCGCCGCACAACCGGCAGCGCCTGCGGACAGCGCAAGGCTGATCCACACGCTCTTGTCAGCGGCGAACAGCTCCACGCCCGCCAGCTCGGCGACGAGGAACGTAAACGCGGTTTCCACAAACGTCTTCACGCTGCGGATGATTACATCTTTCCAGTTTACCATCATTGCCCTCCTATATTCTGCCAATAGGCTTCCTCGGTCGGCAAGCGGCAAAAGATCGCGTATTCGTTTTCCTCGCCGTGGTTGCCGCCGCGTGCTCTGTACGCCTCGTGCATGCGGCTTACGATCCTGCGGTCTTCCGCCGTCGTGTACTGCCGCTCTCTGCACTTGGCAATCCGTGTGCAGATCTGATTATCGAGGCTGGCGAGGTCGCACTCCAGTATGGCCGGGTCAACCTCATGCAGCTGCACGATCCGATTCTCTACTGCGCTGACGCGTTTGTCCAGCGCCTCGATACTTTCCTTAATCTCTTGAAGAGGCTGAAGCACCTCTGCAAGGATCATCTTTCCGATTTTGCCCAGCAGGGCACTCAGCTTCTTCTGCAAGGGTCAGTCCTCCGCTACGCGCCATCGGCCTGCAAGCCGGATAGCAACGCCCTCCTCGTTCATGATCGTGGTATACTCCGCTTCCGGTGTGGTAGGGACATCCATGTCCTCGGCAGGCTCGTCCCCGCTGATCCGCACCAGATACTCCGCCGAAGCATAGCCGCTCACGCCGTTGTAACGCACATACAGCCAGCCAGACGCCTCTGCAAGCACGTCCACGACGCCGCCGGAGGGAATCTTGCCGATCACCCTGTCAGTCGTGCTGGGGCCGTTTCTCAGGTTCAGGGACGACTTCGCGCTGATCAGGTTGACCTCGGCTTTGTACATGGGTGTGTCCTCCTCTTCGTCTACGACACTTGCGGTCGTAATGTATCGGTGCGTAGCAAGATGCGTCCAGCCTTCCTTGCTGGTCAGCGGCGTCTCTACGACGCCCCTGCCGCCTTGAGTGGAGCTGGAGTGCAGCACCGTGCCAACGTCCGTCACAAGGCCGACGTGGTGGTAGTCCTCTCCGTCAGCCTTAAAGGCAAGGTCGCCAGCCTTCGCGCCGAGGATGCTGTCTCTCCGCCATGTCAGGTCCTTGTACTTCGGTGCGCTGTCGTAGCTGCGCCACAGCGCATTGCTGCCTGCGGTCGTGTAGTCCTTCACCCCACCGGGAGCCGTGCGAATGATCTTTTTAATGAAGTTGATGCAGTCCAGCTGGCTGTAGGGCGTGCCGATCAAAGCACGCCCTACGCGGATTGCATCTTGCCAGCGGACGGCCATCAGGCCTTATGCCACGCAGCGGGCAGCACATCCGGCGCGTAGATGGTCGCGTCGGTCAGGCACTCGTAGAGGTCGCCCTCCCAGATCATCCACTCGCCGGCATAGTACGCATCGCCCGCATGAGTCGGTGCGCGCCACGGGAGTGCGTACTCTTTCGCAGTCGCGTGATACGGAGCGAACAGCGCAGGAGTCGCCTGCGGATTCCAGCCCGGATTGCCGGTGCTGTCGTGCGCCTGAATGCACTTGTAGGGGTAACCGTCCTGCACAACCACGTCACCTGCGGCGTAAACGCCCTCCTGCCACGCCTTGAGCAGCGCAGCCATGGAGATGACCTCGTTCGCAGCAACGCCTTCAGAAACCGCCTTCTCGCGCGCCTGACGCGCAGCCATCATGCCAACAGCCTTAAACTTTTCAATGTTAAGCATTAGCGATGCCCTCCTCAATCGCGTTGAGCGCAGCTTCCAGCGCAGTGATCTGCTCCTTCATAGCTTCAATGTCCGCAGCGTTCGCGCCGCCGCTTTCAACAGGCGTTACCTGCAGCGCGGCGCTCACACGGCGATTGCCGCCCAGCGTCTCCAGCTGAAGCGTGGTCAGCTTGTGGTTCTTGTACATGGCGGTCACGTTGCCGTTCATATCCAGCACGCGGATCTCCGGTGCGGTTTCCGCATCGAAGAGCACGGCCAGCTCCGCAAGGGTCTTGTCTGTCTGGAAATTCATGCCCAGCAGGCCAGCGGAAACGGTCAGGGACACGTTCTCCAGCATGGTCTCGCCAATCTTAATGTTGGTCATAGCCACTCCTCCTTTTTAGGTCGTCGTGATGTGCAACTCAGTACCGTTGTTCTTGGGCTCCAGCTTCAGGTTGTACTTGCTCCACATGTCGTACTCGTTCTTCCACGTGCCGTTTTCATACACGTGGTAGTGCAGAACATTAATGTCAGATCTGCTTCTCTGAATACCGAACTGATTTCCATTCTTGCTCATCATGAGAATCGGCGTGTTGCCGTTTGACATTATCCACACAGACTCACCACCGGTATCAGACGGCTGTACAAGCGCGCTGTGATTATGAACAGCAGCCGCTGCGCCTACATCGCTGTTTGTAGGCGGGGAATCTGCGGTGTATACCCGCACCCAAGCAGTCCACGTGCCCGATGTGTCTTTCATGTGGCGTAGCCAGCGTCTGCAATTCGCGCTTCCCGCCGTCTCGGTCAGCTCTTGGCAGGTGTAACCGGTGGAGTTCCATTCGTAAACAAGCAGCACGGCGTCAATGCCAATACCGGTCGGGCAGTTGAGCGTGTTCACGGTCTTTACGTTATAAAAACCGGCTTCGGTATAGCTGTTCAGGTCCTTCTTCGCGCTGTCAGTCCCCTCGATACGCTCGTAGGGGCCGCGCTTGATTGCGCCTACATCGCTGTAAGTGGGCGTCCACGATGCCGGCCGTGCTCCGATATTTGCAGGGGTAACGCCAAGCGCGGTT
>JAEIGA010001003.1_pt1 | contig 42507 bp, 27 predicted proteins | sample 9270691 | NCBI WGS metagenome assembly JAEIGA01 (sample SAMN17057246, study PRJNA624740) | gut metagenome | biome: biome; isolation source: fecal sample | host: Bos grunniens | place: China: Xizang | collected 2019 | reverse complement strand
TGTTCTATGATTGTTATGAAGTTTTCTTTAATAACGGCTCTTTCTCTGACTCGTCTGCACAAGAGATATTAGGTCAAACGTTATTGTCTTTCTATAACGTTGCTAAAAATGGAACAGTAATAAAAGATTATGAAATGGACCTTTATTTTGGCAATATCAGATTGAGTAAAGCGCAAACGACGGTCACGGACGGGTATTTAAACTTATCTGCCGTAGACGCGGGCATTGTAAACGCAAACAACGGTTACCACGTGGCAGGAACCGAACAGGCGTTGAAAGCGAACGCTGCCTTCGCCGGCGGTACCTCTCAGATCGCTGGTTGGGATGGCTATGGTTTAAATAGAGGTATCGTGACGCCTTATTTTGGGAAGATTAACGGGGAAACCTCCAAGAATGGCGGGGCTTGGCTTATGAGCCCTCGAAACAGAGAAATGTCGGCACATGATAAGACGATGTTCCATGCTGGCACCGGAGTGGAGAATAATATGTTCGGGCGTATCGGAAATGTTCCCGGTATCTCGTTCTTTGCGGATGAAAGCTTGTTTGGCGTGACGTTGGAAAGCTTAAAGGCAATGGATAAGGCTGGTAAGAAGAATTTGGAATTCAAGTTCTATGCAGAAAGTCTTATGAAAAATTGTACGAACAATAGCGTCCAAATCTTTACGTTGTGTCCGGGTGAAATGAACAGCGGATATAAAACGGCTTATAACTATAATTTAGGCGATAACGCGATTACGATTACGATTGCTATTGACGATTTAATCGATAATTTCGACGCTTGCTTTGCGGTTGGCGATATGGTTGGCTCTACGCCCGACAAATACTTATCGATTTTCTCTATCTATAAATCGGGCAGCGTGCCTTATGAAGTAGGTTTAACGGATTACTATATTTATGACGTGCTGTTTAAGTAATATAGTCTAAAGCGTCTTTATTCGCGTGAACTTGTTCTATACAATTTGTTAGAATGATAAAGTTGGGGGCTGTTGCGAGCAGTATTACAATAGCCCCCAAAAAAAGAAAAAAGAAAAAAAGGAAATATTATGAAGAAAAAAATTTTAACGCTCCCCATAGCGGTGTTGATGGCTATTTCATGCGCGGGTTGTGGAACGCCAGGTTCCACAAATGGCGGTCAAACGGTTAAAGAAGGTACAACCCCATTATATATTGCATATTTTAATGCAGGGTTTGGTGATAGGTGGTTGAAAAAGGCGGAAACTCGCTTTGAAGAAATGTACAAAAACTATTCTTTTGAAGAAGGAAAACGAGGCGTTGATGTTATATTAGACGGAATAACTTCAAACTCGGATTTTTCACTCATTATGGATAGTAAACGCTCGGAGGTTTATTTCTGTGACGCATATCATACGCAAGATTACATTTTTTGTTCGGATGATATTACCTCTGCGGTGAAAACCTCTTTAGGTGAATCCTACGGAGTAGATATTGAAGGAACGCCCCTGCCTGGCTACGTAGGAGAAACGCAATCTATTTTTGATAAGATGTCCGACCAAGCAAAACAATATTTTGTGTTAAATGATAAAGGAAATGAAAAGATTATTGCAACGCCCTATATAGACGTTTGGGATACGGGATTATCTTATGATGCGGGATTATTTGAAACTTACGCATTATATTATAAGGCGGACAATACCTTAGGCGGAACGAAGGCGAAGGGTGATCTCGGCACTGGTCCTGACGGCGTTGCTGGAAATGCCGACGACGGTTTGCCTCGTACCTATGACGAGTTCTTTGCCGTTTGCAATAAAATGCAGAAGGAATGTTCAATAGTTCCTTTTGTATGGGCAGGAAATTGGACGCCTTACGTTCGTCAGTTGGCGTATGGCTTGACTATGTCGAATTTGGGCTATGATAAAACGCAAGAGCTGTTTTCGGGTATCGGTAGCATTCCTGATTATTTGACCTTTACAAGTAATAAAGGAACGGCTTATACCACGAGAGAAGAAAGCTTTATGCAATCAACAAATTTCGTAGACGTCTTAAATAAATCGGAAAGCTTATATAAGGCGATTGAATTTATGTACAGAATAATGGAAGGAGAATATTGCGTTACCGAAAATGTATTTACAGCTTCTTACACGCATGAATTGGCACAGGCGGATTTCATTTTTGGCGATAGAATCGGTAGAAACAACGGTAAGAATTATGCCTTCTTAGTAGATGGTTCTTGGTGGTATACGGAAGCTGAAAAATATCAAAAGAGCTTTGAAGATAACTATGACAGTCGTCAAACGAGAGATTTGCGTTTTATGCCCTTACCCAAAGCAACGGAAGCATCTTTTGAGCGTACCAAAGGTGAAAACTTGATTACGACTACTTATGCTACGGGTATTGCAGTGAAAAAGGGCTTGTCTGCTATGAAAAAATTGTTGGCGGAAACCTTTATTCGGTTTTACTCAACAAACGAATCGTTGGTAGAATATCATACCATACAATCCGTACCCCGTGATTTGAAATGCGAGATGACAACGGAACAGTACAACGCGCTTTCACCGTTTGGCCGTTCGACCTATGATATGCATAATAAGACGCATGGATTTGAAACGTTGAAATTCCAAAATGAACAAAGAACGGAAACTTTTGCGATAGCGAATCCGACTTTGCTTAACCCGGATAATATGTTTTTAACGGAAACGGCACAGTTCTCCAAATTATCCAACCCGATTAATGCCTTTAAGGATTATTTAGCTGCTGGCTTAACGGCTCGTATGTATTTTGAAGGATTGAAGCGGTAATAAAGTAACGCTAATTAGGCTTTGTCATTAGGGCAATATCTTGTCAATAATGTGGTATCGTCTCAAATATATTTGATTTAATAAAATATAATAAGACAAAGCCTAATGAAAGCGTAATCACAAAAAATTTAATTATGAAAAATTTCTTTAATAAAGAAATTTTTTAATAGGTAAACAGTATGAAAACACAAAAAAATAATTCTTTAGCACAAAAGAGAAAAAAAGACCTAATATTTTACTGTTGTTTGATTTTTATTCCACTCTTGCAGGTCGCTATATTTTATATAGGGGTGAATTTTAGGTCGATTCTATTATCCTTCCAAGAGTTTAAAACGGATGGAATTACCTACGAGTATATTATCAAACAAAATGGCGCTTTTGGAAATTTCAAAGACGTTTTCGTGAATCTATTTACAGATGCTGCAATGTTGGTGGCGATGAAAAATTCGGCAATTGCTTATGTTTCAGGCATAATTATTGTATTGCCTTTAGCGTTGGTTTTTTCGTATTACATAATGAAAAAATTGCCGGGCAGCAAATTTTTCCGTGTAATATTGTTTATGCCGTCTATTATCTGCGTCGTAGCTTTGACGTACATTTATTCTATGGTCGCAGACCAATTAGTGCCTGAATTTATAAAATTCTTTTCGGACAATACAATTTTCAAAAAATCTGAATATCAATTGTTAGCGAACGCAGATACAAGATTCGGTGCCGTTTTATTTTATGGTATGTTTTTTGGTTTTGCCACGAACGTATTGATGTATTCAAGCGCAATGAGTGGTGTTTCTGAAGAAATGATAGAAGCGGCGCATATTGATGGTATCACAGATTTTGGGGAATTGATTCACATAATTATTCCCTCCATTTTTCCTACTTTGACTACGTTTCTTGTAGTTGGTGTGGCTGGATTTTTTACAGGCACTTTGAATTTGGTTGAGTTTTATGGAGGGAGCGCAGATTTTAGCGTTTCTACGATAGGATATTATATGTACAAAGAAACAGCGTTGAAAGCGAATCCGCTTGTTGCTAAGATGAATTATCCGTATTTGTCTGCAATGGGGCTTGTTTTTACCTTGTTTGCAGCACCTATGACTTTGCTTGTTAAGTATTTATTAACAAAGTATGGTCCCAGTGAAGAGTAAGGAGGAGGCAAAAATGAAAAAAAGAGTAAGCGTATTATCTGTTTCTTCGTGCGTAGTGTTATGCATTTATTCGTTGTTGATGTTAATGATGCTTGTATGGGCGATAATATTTTCATTAACGGATTATACAAACGATATATTTTTTAGTGAAACAGGCTCCTATTTAGTTATGCCCAAAAACTTATATTTTAAGAACTATGCGGATGCCATTAAACTTTATACGTGTGAAGTAGAATATGGTTTAGGGACAAGAGTTTTGACTTATTTAGACCTTCTGTTCAATTCTTTGGTGTTTGCCGTGGGTAGGTCTTTCTTTGGGGCTTTAGCGCCTTGTATTATGGGGTATGCGGCATCTCAATTCCGTTTTAAGTTTAATGGATTTCTTGACGGATTCGTTATTGTTGCCATGATTCTACCTATTGTCGGCGCATTGCCGTCGCAAATAGAATTACTAAACTCATTAGGCCTGATGGATTCTTATTTTGGTTTGTTTATTATGAGTTTTAGCTTTTTGAATATGTATTATCTAATCTTTAAGGGAACTTTTGGCGGAATGTCTAAAGGTTATTCCGAAGCGGCGTTATTAGACGGGGCAAGTAATTTAACGATTTTTCTTAAAATTATGTTGCCGTTAGCAAGGACAGTATTTTTTACCATATTTATTCTCAATTTTGTTAGTAATTGGAATACTTATACAACCGTTATGGTATTTGCGCCTAATATTCCCACCATTTCCTATGTTTTTTATATAAAAACTCGTGTCAATACGCATGCAGGTGACGAAACGACGAGAATGGCAAGTGCTATGATTTTAATGATTCCCATTTTGATATTCTATATCTTTACGAATAAACTTATAATGGGCAATTTAACCGTCGGTGGTTTAAAAGGCTAAATATTTCACGCAAATAAAAAATTATAAAGATAAAGGAGCAAAATATGAAAACAAAGAAAAAAGTATTAGGTTTGTGTACGACTTTAGCTTCGATTTTTGTAATAGCGGGCGGATTTGCCGGAGATTTTAATAGTGCTCAAGCAGACACCACCAATATTTCTGAAATTGATATTCCTACGAAGTTGTATTTGAACAGCGAGTTTACAATGCCGTCGGGCAGTATTACTCAAAACGGTACGACGAAAGAAGCGCAGGAAACGTTGATTTCGCCGTCAGGAATTGCTTACGACGGACAAACCGTTATTTTAGACGAAACGGGCGAATGGTCTTTGCGCTTTACTGCAACCATTGATGGAAAAATTTGTCAAGAAGAAAAGAAGTTTATCGTGTATCGCGATACGTATGAACTTACTTCCGAAGACGGTTCGATTTCCGTTGGCATGCACGAATTATTTCCAGATAACGGAGATGGATTGATTGTCGAGATACCTAAAGACGGAGAGTTTCGTTACAATGATATCGTGGATTTAAGAAAAACGGACGCATTGCAGTCGTTCATTGAATTAGCCCCCATTCCTAATATAAAAGGAGTTGCTAATTTCACAAAAATGTATATAACGTTGACGGACGCGTATAATCCCGATTTGTGCGTTCGTTATATGGTGCAAGACCCGAACGAAGTTTATCCTGGCGTATATCCAGGAATCAGCACGGTTTGTGCAAGCTATAACGATGAAGGCTGGTGGGCGCATATTTCTGATAAGGGATTGACGACTGGCGGGTTGAACTTTGGCTCTTGGACTACTTGTAGTTTTGACGGGTCTATTCCCAGTATAGCGTCTTTGAGTTACGACGACGTTGAAAACGTTGCTCACGTCTTAAAGAAACTTTGGGTTGGTACAGTTCCTCATAACATTTATAAGACGGCTATCTGTGATTTTTCGGGAAATTACTGGGAAGCTTTACAAAGAAACTTCCCTTTTAGTGAACCGTTTAAGGGCTTTACAACGGGTGAAGTATATCTGTCTATTTCACTTGGCGGAGTAACTTCAACGTCTGGTAAAGTATTTATCAAATCTATCAATGGCGCGGATTTTACAAAAGGCGATTCTTATGATGCGATTCCGCCAATTATTGACGTGGAGACGGTTCAAGATGAAAAGGGTGCGTTGCCTTATGCTAAAATAAATACGCCGTTTAAGCTTTTTAGCGCAAAAGCATACGACAACGAATTAAAAAGGATAGACGTATCGACAAACGTTTATTATATGAACGGGTTGCAAAAGCTCTATAACGTTGAAACCAAGAACGGTATGTTTACGCCGAAAAAGGCGGGTGTTTACGGCATTTCCTATGTGGCTGTTGACGGCTTTGGCAATAAAACGGAAGAACTTATATACGTGGAAGCGAAAGAGGCTATCAATAAACCGATAGGCAAATTTGTAGACGATTACGTAACGCAAGCTAATTTTGGCGAGTGGGTTGATCTTGCGGATTTTGAAGCCAAAGTTTTTACGGGAAATCCGAAAGTGACAGCTCAAGTTCGTCAAAAAGGGATTGTTTTAGAAGAAAATATTTCCAAATTCATGCCTAAACAGGTAGGAAAATATTATATTGCATACGTAGTAGAAGATTATATTGGACAAGTAGAAGAGTTTGGGTATGAAGTAGAAGTGGCATACAGTAAAAATCCGCTTTTAGAAAAACAACCGGTTTCGCCTAATGGATTTATTGCGGGACACGTATATACGCTTACCGCGCCTGAGGCGTATGATTATTATACAAAACAGGGCGAGAAGTTGGCGATAAAGGCTATGGTAGCGGTTGACGAGGGTGACGGAGCGGTTGATTTAACGGACGGTAAATATACGCCGACGGGAAATTCTGATACGGTGACAGTTATTTATACGTATACCTCTGCAAGCGGAGAAACGGTTATTACGCACAGCAATTTGCCCGTTGTGACGATTAAAGATTTGGGCTCGGAGTACACCAAATATTTCCTTCCGTCAACAGATAAAGTGGTTGTAGAAAAGAAAGAAGAGAGTCTTGTGGCGTGGTTTAGCGGGGATGATTCGCTTTCTTACGTCAAGGAAATTCCTTTGCAAAATTCAAGTTTTGTTTTAAACGTTTTCAAGGAAGAAGAGATTGTCTATAACAATGCTAATAGAATTGATTTTATTTTAAGCGATACAGTAGATGAAACAAAATACGTAAAAATTTCCATTTTTAGAGTGGGTGATGCAGTGGAAATTTCTTGGAACGATGGAGAAACTTACCAGTTGCGCGGTAGTTTCACAGAGCCCGAAGCAGATTTTAATTTTATTTTTAACAACAAAGATAAAATGATAGAGTTTTTTGGCGACAAAATGCCGATTGAAAAATATGCAAACGGTGAGGCTTTTAATGGCTTTACTCGTTCCAAAGGATACCTTAAAATTATCGTAAGCGGTATGGAAGAAGATCAAGGCTTGTTTGGGTTAGAGATGTATTCAATAGCAGGACAGTTCTTGTCTTTCAACAAAGACTTTATGGCGCCGATTATAACGGTAGAAGAAAACAGAAAAATCGTCTATGAAATTAACGATTTAGAGCAAACTTCTATCGCATATTCTACGGATATGATAGGAACAACCACCACCACATTAACTTTCAGAGATCCGCACGGAAATTCTATGATTGCGGAAGACGGAACGGTCTTAGAGAACGTGGACGCAGACAAAGTGTATACGGTTAAATTTGCAGAATACGGGAATTATAAGGCGATATACACAGCTAAGGATAATAACGATCGAGTGATTCGTAGAGAATTAACATATAAAGTTGAGGATTCGATCGCACCTGAAATTTCGTTGAGTAAGCGAAGTATGACTTGTAAGTTAAATGAAACCGTTAGTTTGCCGAAGATCAGTTTTTCCGACAACGTGACTAATAGCAAAGATTTAATTTGTCATATTGCATATTTTGATCCGCAATTTAGATGCTATCGTATAAAAGACGTCGTCAAAGCTGGCAACACTTGTACGGGGGAAATAACCTTTAACATTGCGGGAACGTGGAAAATTGTCTACATGGTTTACGACGCTAATTATAACTTATCAAAAGTAGAACTTATTGTAACGGTGAGGTAGTCAAATGAAAAAAAATATTATAAAAAGATGTATGGCAATGATGCTTTCGTTAATATCTTTATTTTCTATTGCTTGCACAAAAGACGAGTCGAGCAGTCCTTCATTGCCCGTTGGAAATCAATCAACCAAAGAAAACAAATATAAGCTTATAGAAAATGGTTTATCTGATTACGTTATCATTTTGCCTGAAAATGGTGAGGGCGGTGAGACGTTGGCGTCGGGTATTTTGTCAAGTAATTTATATAATGCAACGGGTTGTAAGTTGGAGTATAAAACGGACGCTCAATATAACGCAACCGAAGATAGTAAATTCATTAGTATAGGGGAAACAAAGGCGTATCTTGATACAAATTTGAGCATAGATAAAAATTCGTTGAACGGGGACGGCTTTGTGATAAAAACGGTCGGAGACGATATCTACATAGTAGGGGGTAAGAATTCTAATTCCTATATTTATTCGGCATACGATTTATTAAAAATCTTTATAGATTATGAAGCTTATACAGATGATGAAATTTATTATCGTTCGACAAAAAACGTGGGCTTTGATGATATAGATATGACTGAAATACCTGATATAGCTTCTCGTCATTTGTATAATTCATGGGCAACAGCTCCGAATAATTTGACGTTAACCGACCAAATTTTGCGTACGCATAAAGATAATTGGTCTTCCTATGGGGACGGTCATACAATTTTTTACTTCTTGCCACCGGACACTTATGCAAAAGAACACCCTGAATGGTATTCAGGAACAACGCCTGGCAGAGGACAAATTTGTTGGTCCAACGAAGGATTGTTGGAAGAAATGTGTAAACAAGTAATTGAACATATTAAAAAAGAATCTGAATTTGTGACGAACGTTATGGTTGCGCAAAACGACGGTGGCGTTTGGTGTAGTTGTGAAGCGTGCATAGAATCGAAAATAAAATACGGTACAGACTCGGCGGCAGTCGTTAAGGCAATCAATAAAATAGCGGAGGCAGTTGAGAATTATTTGCTTGAAAGCGGACAGGCGGAAAGAGAAATTTACGTCACGACGTTTGCTTATCTGCAAACGAAAGAACCGCCCGTGAAAGAGGAAAACGGAAAATTTGTTCCGATAGACGAGAGTGTTAAAATGCGTAAAAATACCGCAGTACGAATTGCGCCTATCGAAATGAATTATTCAGTTCCTGCGAATGATGAGGAGCTTAACAATGTGTTTAGAGATATATTTATCGGTTGGTCTGCTGTTTGTGATAAGTTAATGCTTTGGGATTATAGCGTTAATCCGTCCCAGTATTTAGTTCCGCAAGTTGTAGATTTCAGCGTTTTACAAGACAATTATAAGTTTTTCAAAGAGTGCGGCGTATATAGCGCTATGCTTCAAGGCGCGTGGAACTGCCATACGAACGGATTCAACCCCTTAAAGAACTATCTCATGAAAAATATTATGTGGGACGTTGATTGTGACGTTGATGCATTAGCGGACGACTTTTTCGATAACTATTATAAAGACGCATCAAGTTCTATGCGAAAGTTCTTAGAAGAGTATAGATTGTGGTATAGTATTCTTCAAGCCGATAAAGACGTTCTTGGTGATTTGTTTATCAATTACGATACGTTAGGAAAAGAACTGTTCCCGTTGGCATTTATCGAACGTTTAGAAAGCTATATTGAAGAGGCAAAACAATCGATAGAATATTTGCAAGAATTTGACTATGCATTATATCAAAAATTATATAAGCGTATTGACGTAGAAACACTATTTACTCATTATGTTCGAGTATTCTATTATACCGAAGATTATTCTGAATCTGAATTGAGAAAATTACGAATAGAATTTAAGGAAAAAGTAGAGCTCCATAACATTACAGGTCTTAACGAGGTTCAACCTGGAAAAGGTTCATTGCAAAATTTAATTAAGTCGTGGGGTATTTAAGAATGAAAAAACTTATAATTTTCTTATTAACAGTTATTATGACGCTTGGAGTGTGCGTGGGATGCGCGGCAAATCCGACAAACGAACCGAACAAACCTATCGTTAATACTGTAGAGCCGGATTTAATGGTTGCAAGCAAGACGATTCAATGCAAAGTAGGGGATACGGTTAAGCTGAACTATTTGGTGAAAGGCACGGAAGAAACGGTTTCCTTTGCGTCGGCGAACCCCGAAATAGCAACCGTCGATTCCACAGGCGTGATTACGGGAGTTGCCGTAGGCGATACAACCATCACCTTAAAACTCGGTGATTATGACGAAGAAAATATCGTCGTTTCCGTAAGCGCAGCTCCAACGTACCGTTTATGGAGTTCCAGTCAAGAAGTTTTATTGCTTGAAAATGCAACGTTTGCCTTAGAGGTTGCAGTAAAGAAAGGATTGGAAATAATAACTGAAATTGAAATTGCTTATCATTCTTTGGACGAGCAAGTCGTGACGGTGTCTGACGACGGCGTCATTAATGCGGTGGGTATCGGAGAAACAAGCATTCAAGTTTCTTGCGTTTATGCGGGAAAAACGTTATGTGAATTTATACCAGTAAAAGTAAACGGTTCTATTTACATTAAAGTAGACGATAAGTATAGCGTTAACCTTGGCGAAACGAAAACGTTTTCGTATTCCATTGAAAATCAAGACAAACAAACGATTCAAGGCGCGGTCGCAACGATAATTTCCGACGACGAAAGTAAAGTTTCCGTGTCGGGCAATCAAATTAAAGGCAACTGCGTCGGGGCGACGAGCGTCACTTTAACGTATGAAGGCGCTACGGTGACCGTGCCCGTGGATTGCGTTTATAAACCGAACAAGACGGAATATAATCAATTTAGAGATGATTACGCGTTGAAAGACGTTATCGTTACTCGACCTGACAAGTTTGGCGAGGCTGATTATACAATGTCGAGGAAGATATTGCAAGAGGATATTAGCGGAAACGTAGATAAAAAATTGTATGCAACGAACCCCGAATTTTTAAAGTCTTATATGTTCGGATTCTATATTCCGCCTATGCTTTCAAAGACGGAAATAATGGCATTGAAAGGAGAAGGTTATAAATCGTTAGAGCTTAAAATTTGTGTGGATATGATGGCAAATAACACACAGTTGTTTATAAGTTCGTATGTAGTAACGGGAGACAATGGTGGCTTTGGTATCGCAAACAGTTATTCAAACAGTTCAATCAATGGAGCCTTAAAGCAAAAAACTTGGTATATTTGGAATATTGATATTGACGCCATTATTGATAATTACACAATTTTGAAGGACAAAAAACAACCGTTGTTTACTTGTTGGGTTGGAAACGTGAGCGCGTTGAAATCGCCTTATAAATTTTATTTGGCACCGTTAAGCTTTGTCAAAGCAGAGCCAAATAAAGCAAATAGCAAATTTATTGAGACCGCAAATTGACGAGATTTAACGCAGGGCGGTTGCCAAAAATCAGCCGCCCTAACGGAATTATTTATAAAATTCAATTATAAAATAATGAGGTAAAAAATGAAAAAGAGTAAAGTTATTTCTATGTTATTAAGTGTTGTTATGTGTATGACGCTTGCTTGTGCTTGCGGAAAAGCTATAGATAGTGATAGCTCAAGTAATAAACCGACGATAGATACATCAACGCCTGAAAATCCCGAAAATCCCGAAAATCCTGTTCCCCCCGAAAATGATGAAAATAAAACTGCTACGTATTCCATTCAATATTATTATGAAGACAAAGAAACGGGCGAATTTGTATTAGACGATACGTTGACGATTACCAATGTTGCTAACGTTGGCACAACAATACGCGGAGAAACAAAAAATCGTGAAGGGTATGAATTGGATAGTGACAAATCTGTTTTAACGGGGGTTCTTTTAGAGGATGGTTTGCAATTATCTTTATACTATAAAATTAAAACGTTTACCATTGTATTTAATACGTTGGGCGGAAGCGAGATTGCTTCTCAAACGATTACGTACGGAGAAAAACTGGTGAAACCTGAAAATCCTGTTAAAAAAGATGCGAAATTTCTTTGTTGGAAAACGGAAGATGGTGAAACGTTTGATTTTGATATGCCAATCACCAAATATATAGAATTAATAGCGGAATGGGAGCCTGAAACTTGGGGCGATATAGTTTAATTTTTGGCGAATGAAATGAAAGAATTTGATATAAAGACAGGGAAATGGGGACCGTATAATAAAGACTATTTGGGACTTTGTTATATAGCGGATCAACAAAACGGCGGGACTTTTCAGTTTGAATTGTTTCCAGGCTTTTATAAGCGCACCATTATTGCGAATCGAATTTTACAAGACAGCGGTGTAAAAATATTTGGCGCTAATAAAGACTTAACCAATTTTACGTATCGCTATGAAATTGAATGGAAAGATAGAGTATATTGCGATTCGACTTTTCATATTCAAAACGATAAAGAAGTTTTGGTGGAATGTAAATTTGTCAATAATACAAATATTGCACAAAACGTTTGGTTAAACGCTTGTTTTTCATTGAATTATCCGACAAAGAAGTGGTGGGCATTTGTAAAGGGTCATCGGAAAATCGCAGAGCCTGTTTTAGGAAGGGGCATGAAATATATCGACGCTATACAGTATGCGGATATAAATTGTGCGATGGATTTAGCAAATAAAGGGTTTTATTTAGCCGAAGAGCTGATCGATTGTGCTTCCAATAAAGGAACAGCGATATCTGAAAAATATTTTGGCGGTGAGCGTTCGCATTATTTAAAATATGAGTTTGAAAAGTTAAACGCTAATAGTATTGGGATTCGATATAAGGCAGAAAAAGAGACAAGTATTTATTATTTAATAGGCGAAAAAAGAATAGAGCAAAAATTAAAAGAGTGTCAAGAGTTTGAGTACGCCATTTTTCCTATAGAAGAACAAGAACTGAATACATTTACTGTTTATGCAAGCGAAGGGAAAATAACCATAGACAGTTTTGTTGTTGGGATAGACGTTTTTCATGCAAAGTTTCAACAGAAAAAAATAAACGTCGAGGCGCAGCTTGAAAAAGACTTTGTGTCTTTTTATGGTGCGTTCGGTTCACGAAAGGTTGAAGGCAACGACGCACACAACGTCAAAAAAGATAATACGCTATATATTTCCTATGAAGGAATAGATACAAATTTTTCTATTTCTTGGGACGCACCGCATAGGAGACTTTGTCGATATTATACGGATGATATCAACATTTTATTAAATCAGAATTTGCATTGTGAATACCACACAATAGAAGAAGGTCGTCCGACGGATCGTGTGTACGACGATATTATTTTTGCACCTATTGAGTTGCAACCGAATAGCGAACAAAAAATACGTTTTACCATTCGCTGTGGAAATTTATCCGAATTAAAAAACACGAAAGTAGATATCAAGCAACAAGAAAGATATCAAGTAGAATACAATCAAGACGGACAAAAATACGCCTTTTCTCAAAATTTAATGAGTTATACTACCTTATTGAATATTGTATATCCTATGTACGTGCGTGGGGAATACAGCAAACAATACGTTCCGGGCAGGCTTTGGGATTGTTTGTATACTTGGGATAACGGCTTTATCGGAATGGGGCTTGCAACGATTGATTTTGATAGGGCTTATGAGTGCTTAACTTCTTATTTAACGTTAGAAGGTGATAAACATAGTCCGTTTATTATGAGCGGTTCTATTGTGCCAACGCAAATTTTATTATACGGCTACTTATTTAATCAATTTGAAAGATATGAAGATTTGAAAAAGCTATATCCTATGGTAAAGCAATATTATACTTTTTTTGGTGATTTGAGAAAAGATAAACATCAAATGAAGTCGGGTTTGCTAAAATTATGGCACTTGAATTATAATTCTGGTGGGTGGGACGATTATCCACCGCAGCTTGCGCTTACGCATTGGGAATACGATAAGCCTGTTTTAGACGGGGCTACTATTGATAATACAACTCCCGTTATTACCACAGCCATTACCGTGTTAGTGGCGAAAATTATGAAAAATATAGCCACGTTATTAGGTTATAAAGAGGATATTGCGCGGTATCAAAACGACATAGATTATTATTCGGAAAGTATACAAAAAAATTGTTATGATGAAGAATCTGGATATTATCAATATGTAGTTCATAATGAAAACGGCGAGCCTAAAACATTTTTTAAGTATCACAACGGGGAGTTGTTTGGAAGCGGTTTTGACGGAATATATCCATATATTGCCGGAATTTCGACAAAAGAGCAATCGCAAAAAATTATAAGTAATATCAAATGCGGTATGTTAACGCCATACGGATTAAGCAGTATAGATATGCGAGCAAGCTACTATTCACAAGCCGGATATTGGAATGGGAATATTTGGTTTCCACATCAATGGATATTATGGAATACGTTATTAGATAAAGGCGAAACGCAGTTGGCGACAAAAGTTGCCTATTTGGCAATGGATGTATGGGAAAGAGAATGTAATGAAACCTATAACTGTATGGAGAATTTCTCTATTAAAACGGGTAGGGGTGCAGGATATCATCAATTCTCTGGGTTATCTACGCCACTTTTAATGTGGTTTAAGTCATATTTTACGCCAAATACGGTCAGTTGCGGTTTTTTAACAATGGTATTTGATAAAAAATTCAACCAAAATGGTGAAATTATCGAGTTTTCTTATACTACACAAGAAAATAATACCTGTATACTGATTTGCTTAAATGAAAACAAAACCTATTCTTTTTACCTCGACGATCAGCCCGTTTGCGTAGAAAAGGCAACAAACGGCAGTTATTATTTGCGTTTAGATAAAAAAGCAGGCAGAGTACGAATAGGAAAAGAATAAAGATTTATAAAACAATGAAAAATTTTTACAAAAATGAATTTTATTGTAAGATATTTTTCTCAATATACACAAGAAGTGTTAAAAAATATTTAAGGAGTCAAAAAAATGAGTAAAATATTTAAGGAGTCAAAAAAAATGAGTAAAAGTATTAGAATGGAGTATTCTTATCCAAGAGAGTTGGAAATAGCAAAAAAAGAAAAATGGCCCGTACTTATCCCTATCGGCACGGTTGAATATCATTCTACCATTTGTCCCTATGGTTGTGATGCTCTTATCGCAAAAGGTATGATAGATAAAGTTGCCGAAAAAATAGATTGCGTTGTTATGCCGACGGTTTGGTACGGCGTTGCAAGCTATGCGGTGGCTGGACCGGAAAAAAATAGTATTCACGTTGATTGCGATACTTTTGAGCAATATATTTATTGCATATTAAAATCGTTATTATACGGGGGATTTAATCGCAATATTTATTTAATTATCGCACATCAAACGGAAGATATGAACCCTATGGAGTTGGCTTGTAAAAAGGCGGCAAGAAAACTTATTTTTGAATACCTTGACAACACTAAGGGCTACGGCTGGTGGGGAAAAAATGAAAACAAAGAATTTTATTCTAATATGTCGTTAGAAGATAACCCTTGGAATTGGATACAAGTTTTTGCGAATAGAGGTTTAGTCCCCAACACCATTGAAAAGTGGAAGGTTAAAAATGACCACGCAGGCAAATCAGAGTGTTCAAGTATGGAATACTTATACCCTGGTTCAATCAAGTTGGATAGACTGAAAGATACCGACGATTGGTTTGTGCAAAATGCCGTTGAAATGGATGTTGAAATGGGGCGAGATAGAATTAATGAATTTGCTGATAATTTTATAAAACTTGTAAATAAACAAAGGGGACTTTAATCAATGAATTACTCTGAACGAGGCTATGAGTTTAAAACGTTGCTGTTAGAAGTACATAAAAAGAATATTAGAGATTATTCACAAGAGACGCTTGCAAACGAAGTAGAAATTTTGAACGGAACGGTTATTGATTTATCACAAGTTAATGATGAAGTAGTATTAAACGCGGCGCGTGATTTTGAAGACTTTTTATTTACTTCTATGGACGTTTGCGTATACATTTCTAAATTTAACGTAAGTAAGCAAAACGCTATTATTCTTTCGATTAATAAAGATATTGGTGAGGGTTCGGGGTATATGGGCTATCGTATAAACGTTAATGCTCATAATATTACTATTGAAGGTTATGACAATCGTGGTATTGCGCAAGCTCTTTATTTTTTGGAAGATTTGATGAAGATCAGAAAAGCGCCTTTCTTAAAAAAACAAGTAATTTGCAGAAAAGCGGTTTTTGAACGAAGAATTTCTCAATCCCCGTTCGGTATGTTCGAATGGCCCGACGAAGCGTTATTGCATCTCGCGCACAGTGGAATGGATACCATAGCTTTATGGCTTAAAGAATTTAACAAAACCAAACAAGATAGTTATATTGACGTGAATTTATTAGCGGAACGCGCTAGTAAATTTGGTATTGATATTTACGTAACGTTTTACAAACAACATAACGTACATCCTACGGATGACAATGCTTATGAGTTTTACGATGAAATATACGGAAAACTTCTTAAAGCTTGTCCCAAAATCAAGGGAATCTTTTTGTTAGGAGAAGCTACGGAATTTTCTAGCAAAGACCCCAACGTTGGTTTTGCACCCAGACAAAAAAATTATATTGACAATATCCCCACGGGAAAATGTACTCCTGGTTGGTGGCCTTGTTCTGATTATGCGGAGTGGGTAGATTTAATTAAAAAGGTTGCAAGAAAATATAATCCGGATTTAGATGTTGTTTTATCTACTTATAATTGGGGGTATGCACCTGAAAAAGACCGTATTGCGCTTATAAACCGCTTACCGCAAGACGTTAGCATTAACGTCACTTGGGATATGTTTGAACAAGTGCAAATGGGAAATTCCGTTCAAGACGTAGTAGACTATTCGTTAAATTTCGTTGGACCGAGCAAATATTTTACAAGTGAAGCTATCGCAGCTAAAAAACGCGGTATTAAACTTATGGCGAATTCCCAAACTTCTGGCAGAACGTGGGATTTTGGAATGGTGCCTTATGAGCCTATGCCCTATCAATGGATAAAAAGGTATAATGGATTAATTGAAGCATCAAAAACTTGGGATTTGAAAATAATATATGAAAATATTCATTACGCATTTCATCCCTCTATTATATCGGAATTAGAAAAATATATGTTTTTTACGCCGTTCGATGGTGGTTATACGCCTGAACAATGGCTCGAAAAATTGATTGAGCGGGATTTTGGGACAGAAAATGCAAACCGTATTGACGAAGCTTTTAAGCTTTTTAGCGAAGGCATTACGAAATATCCGGCAACGAATGAGGACCAGTACGGGGTTTATAGAACAGGACCTTCTTACCCGTTTTGGATGGTGAATCCTAAACTTGGCTTGAATCCGCTCCCCGAAGACGGTATGATACCCGTTTCAAGATTTAATGCGGAAAAGCATTATTTTAGTTGGTATACTCCGGATATTGCCGGCAGAAATTCTTTGCCTGGCGTTAGAATTTTTGATGAAATTGCGCTGATTACCCAAACGCGGGATTTCTTTATAGAAGGGTTCAAAACGTTAAATGAAATACAAGGTGAAACCGTTAATCTTATCAAACTCAAAGCGCTTGTTAAATTTATGATTAACAGTTGCACCACCGCAATAAATTATAAAAATTTCTATATAAAATTACAACAACTTTCGTGCGTGGGCGACAAAGGGAAGGCGCAAGTTTTAATTGACGAGATAGAGCAAATTTTAATTGCAGAAAGAGAAAACGCGCAAGATACAATATCGGCTGTGAAAGTGGATAGTAGAATTGGATGGGAGCCAGAAGAGGATTATCTTTGCGACGAAAACGCGCTATTTTGGAAAATTAGACAAATTGACCACGAATTGAATTTCACTATAAAAAAATTTAGAGAGTCCAACTCTTTATAGGGGAAATATGGATATTAAACAGATCATTGATTTTTTAGGTGTTAAAGAACAGGAAAAAATCATATTAGAGATATTGAAGAACGTTCAAGGGAAAGAATTTGGTAATATTTTAAATAACGCTAAAAACGGTCAAACCGGCGAAGATTTATATAAACAACTGAAAGCACTTGCTGAAAAAGAGAATATACACGAAGACACGTTAGGACTTGTTGCGATTATTTCGCTTGCAGAAATGACACATAAACAGTTTTTAGATAAAAATTGCAACGAGTTTTTTATCGGCGCGCTTGAAGATATAAAACATAAAATTGTTGAGAGCCGAGAATGGCATAGTGTATTTGGAATGCATTCCTTTGAATGGGTTGCAGACTTTTTCTGTTTCAAAATGTTCGCTATGGGTAGATTAGAATTTAACGTAATCGAGCAAACGGAATACGAATATAACGGAATTGTAAAAATCAAAAAAGGCGATCGCGTCTTAAACGTTCATATTCCTTCTGGGGGCAAGCTTGATATCGATCAATGTTATCAATCCTTAAAAAAGGCTTTTGATTACTTTAAGGACGTACGAATGGATGGATTTTTGCCCGTTCTTCTTACAAATTGGTTCTTATATCCTCCGTTTGAAAAACTGTTCTCACCTAACGGGAACTTGACAAAGTTTAGAAATTTATTTGACGTTATCGGTAGTGAAAATTATTCGGATTATCAACGTATTTCCAAGAGGGTTTTTAACACTCTTGATTATTCAAATATTGATAGTCTTCCTCAAAGCACTTCGTTGCAAAAAAAATTTGCAGAGTGGTTTACGGAAAATAAGCCCTGTGGATATGGTATAGGGTATCTTCTTTTTGATGGTCAAAATGTAGTGACCGGTAAATAAATATTCGTTTTTGTACCCAAAAAAAAGGAGTTTGTTATGAATAAGACGAAAAAGAAAGAAACAGATAGATTTATCCAAATAGCGGCAGGCGGAAAGAAAATGAACGGGGAAGTCAAGCGAATGGCAGAGATCCCGCCTTTAAAAGTAGCGCACAAAGCCTTGCAAGAAACGGCTTTGCAAGAAATTGTTATGCCTGTATTTGATGAAGAACAAGCCTATCAATCTTTTTTAGAAGAAAAAAAAGCCTTAAGAGAATATTACGCACCCTACCTTAAAAATTATGCTCGGAAAGTGAGCCACGAAGAGTATCCTATCGTGGATTTTTCCTATCGAAAAGAAACGGAAGAAGACAAAGCGGATTTTACACGCGTATTAAACGGCTTGGGCGACTGGGAAAAGGTGAAAATTCCGCATTACGTAGGTCCTTACGGACGATGGAACGCTTTTTACCGCGCGGAGCTTTGTATTGATAAACAAGAAGATAAATTTTATCTTTTGGATTTTCAGGCGGTGGATTATATTGCGGAAGTGTATATTAACGGGCGTATGGCGGGTAGACATACAGGCTTTTTTGCCCCGTTTAGCGTAAATATCACGGAGTATCTTCATAAAGGACGAAATGTATTGCTTGTGGTTGTTAAAAACGACGTTACGACAACGGCAATAGAAGTAGATGGTATGAAGCACTATGGGGATAAAATTTACGCTGAAACGCACTTAGGCTATGACGAACCCGAGCTTGGTTGGCATCATTGTCCTGCGGGTGCAGGTATTTTCGGGAAAGTAAAAATGTCGGTGGCAGGTACGAGCCGAATTACCGACATTTTCGTCCAACCCGACATTGATAAAGGCGAAATAACGGTCAACACGACGGTCTTCACTTATGCTTATAAAACCTGTAAATACAAAATTGCCTATACCGTAGAGGGTAGAAACTTCCAAGAAACGGTATTTGAAAATATCGAAGGAAAAACCGACCCGTTCACGGTGGACGAAAACTATTTAAGAGAAAAATTCTCCATACCGAATTTCAAACTTTGGACGCAAAAAACGCCCTATCTGTATGCAATTACGGTAAGACTTTTGGATGAAAACGGAAACGTCGTAGACGAAAAGCAAACGCATTTTGGTATGCGGAAATTTCATATGGACGAAAACAGTACGCCTAAGGGTGCGTTCTACTTAAATAACGAGCGTATTATGCTTCGTGGAACGAATGAAATGGGGCATTTACCGCGTCAAGTTATGGAAGGAAATTACGAACAACTTATTGACGATATTCTAATTGCAAAGGTGGCAAATTTAAATTTTTACCGAATGACTCAACGTCCTGTATACGACGAAATCTACACGTATTTTGATATGCTTGGTATGCTTTGCCAAAGTGATTTTCCGTTATTTAGTTATTTAAAACCGAGCGTAGTAGGCGAAGCGTTGAAGCAGGTTCGCGAAATGGAGCTGTTGACGAGAAATCATCCCTGTGTAGTGGTGGAAACTTTCTGCAACGAGACGTTGGATAAAACGGCTTGGGGGAAAGAGCAATATAATCTTTCACGCTTTGAAATCGAGAGGTTTTTTAATTCTGCAAAAGAAGTAGTTGAGATTTATAACCCCGATAGAGTGATTAAATATTGCGAGGGGGACTATGCGCCGTTGCCCGAAACGCACGGAATCAGCGATTTCCATTGCTATACGTTTTGGTACGTATCGCACGGAATGCCGAGCGGGAAGTTGAAAAAAGGGTATTTACCGCCTATTCGTCCTAACTGGATGACGGGTTGCGGGGAATACGGTGTAGACGGTTTGGATAGATGGGAGTTAATGCAAAAATACTGTCCCAAAGAATGGTTGCCGAACACGCAAGACGAAGAATGGTCGCCAAAGCCGATAGCAAAAGAACAATGCTACGTATTACACGGGGATTTCTTCCCTGAGCAAAACACGGCAAGGGAATGGATAAAGGCAAGCCGAGAATGGCAAAGAAAGGCTATTAAAGATTACGTGCACATCTTGCGTTTGCGATCGGACTATATCGAAAGCACGGCGGTGCATTTGTTGATAGACGCGTGGCCCTGCGGTTGGACGAAAACGCTCGTGGATGTGGATAGAATCCCCAAGCCCGCGTATTATGCGTTTAAGGAAGCGGGTATTCCCGTTCGGGTAAGCTTACGCAGAGATCAATATACCGTATACGCAGGCGATACATTGACGACGGAAATTTATGCGTTTAACGATTTTCCCAACAATGTACAAACGAAAGCGACGGTAACGGTGCATTACAACGGAAAAGCGCAAGAAACGTATGAAACGAAGATAACCGCAAAAGCGGTAAGCACGACGTATGGCGGGGAAATTAAAACGAATATTCCGAAAGATTTTACGGGTACTATCCGTATCGTGGCAAGGCTTGAAAACGGAAACGAAACCACGTACGACGAGACGGAATACAAGGTGAAATCTCCGCTTATCAAGGCAAAAAAACGTCCTGTAATATTGAGCGAAAAACTCAAATGCGTGGGGCAGGTATGCAACGAAGCCGTAGACCAGAACGTATTGTTCGCGGACGGGGATTATTATGCGGATTACCAAGACGAGCTTGAAAGGGAAGCTGAAAACGGAAAAAAAGTCGTCGTGTTTATCGATAAACCGCTCAACGTTTTAGGCGAGAACATTATTTTCCGAGTTCATACTTTGGAAGAAGAGGTGCGCGCGAATAATTTCGTGGCAAGAAGTGAAACGAGCAAGTATACGAAAGAGTTTGAAGAAATGGCGTTTCAAAACTTCTATAACGCGGAGAAGGACTATCAAGACTTGACAGCGTGGTTTAAATTTGAATGGGACGGCGCGGAAGAAATATTATATACCTTTGAGGATACGGCAGACGAGCAGTACGCTTTGCATAAAAAGCATAAGCTAATTATGGCGGAAAGGACACACGGTAAAGGCAAGATTGTTTTATCTACACTTTCGTGTTTAAACGGTTGTATCGGACATAATCCCGTTTTAGATAAGCTAATAGTGAATTTGATAGAGAAGTGACGGTAGAGCAAAAAGAGACATACAAAGCTCGTATGCAATTTCGGAAAAGTTGAACAAATTATAGAGATTATACCTGTAAAAAACAAGTGAAATATGGAATTAAGACGTGATTTTTTTATATAAATTTTATTTTTTTAGATTAAATTAAAAAAATCAAAAAGTGGTAAGACCTGAAAACGCAAGTAAGTAAAAAGGAAGAACTAAAAATGCAATTAAAATTATTAAAAAACAAGTGTTTATTTCAAGCTAAAATAGAAACGATAGAAAACGCAAGCTTGCAAGATGAAATCAAGACGATACAAGCGGAAAATGGCTATATTCTACAACGCAAAATAACAAATAGTACGCAACAAGTAGTCAGGGTAAAAGAACTATCTGTAGAGATAAAAGGCATTGAGTTAGGCGAAAAACAAGAAAAAGACTATTTCTATAGTGTGGAAAATGCAAGATTGTATGGGCATTGCACCTTACCGATTGATTTGGATAGAGTAAATGAGACAAATATTAGCGCGTTTGGAATAGTATTGAATAAAAGATTCGCAGATCCGGGATCAGTATGTGATAGGATATTATCTTCGCCTAATCAACCCTTTCCCGCCCTTTTAATAGGCAATTATGAGAATGAAAAAGGGCTTGTATTCGGTACGCTCAATCAAGATGTTTTTTATCATAATTATACCCTTTTTCACGACACAAAAAAGTTAAAATGTGTGGTATATTCTTCGTTTAAGGATGTAGCATATAGAGAATTGCAACCAAACGAAACGCTTAAAGACGAATGGTATATCGGAGTGTGTGAAGATACAAAGGATATAAACCATATTTTTGACGGGTATACCAAACAATTGCGCAAGGTATTAAAAAATCATTGCGGAAGGAGAGAAACGAATAGGCATACGCTGATTTGGGATAGTTGGAATGACGGAATATTTAGAGACGTATCCGAAGAAATGTTGCTCAAAGAAGCAAACGCGGTAAAAAAATACTTTCCAACAGTCGAGTGGTTTCAATTAGACGACGGGTATTCGGCTTATTGCGAAAAGAACGTGGATTTAGATGCACATGGAATAGGCGTACCCTACGAAGAAAATGGGGTAGATAGAAAAAAATTCCCCGATGGCTTAAAGGCATATACGGATAAGATAAAAGAAATCGGATTAAAACCTGCGATATGGATAGGTAGTTGGGTACCTATGCGCGCAAAACTGTATCAAGACCACCCCGAATGGTTTATAGATTATAGCATTCGTTTGGATAGAACGCAACCCCTCGACGTTAGTCAAGCGGAAGTAAGAGAGTATATGGAAAAAGCCATACAAACTTTTACAAAGGAGTATGGATTTGAGGGGATAAAGCTGGACTTTTGGTCGTATGCATTTGAAGATAGGCACGATTTACTGAAAAACAAGGATAAATCGGGATTTGAGCATAGAGAATGGTGGCATAAAGTATTGCGAGAAAGTTTGCCTGAATATGGATATTTACAAACAGGCTGTGATGTTTCTATGGGCAATCCGTTTATTGGCAAATATTTTAACAACTACCGCTTTGGACGAGATATTCAGTCGGGATGTTGGGCTAATGTAATGGATAGTATGTTTTTTGGCGTAAACTATCTTGCAACACACACAGGGGATTTATTCGTTCCAAATAGCGATTCGATAGGAATGTTGTCGGGATTAAACGATAAAGAATTTTTATTTTGGGTAAACTTCCAAATTATTACTCGAACGCTTGTGGAAATATCGGGTAGATTTTCTAAAGTAGATAAAGAAAATCCCAGATTAAAAATCATTCAACGAGCTGTAAAATATTTAAACAATGGCGAAAATGTCTATTTTGTAAAGTTTGATTATAGAAAGAAAGGCGTAAATGTTCCTGAAATTATATATATCGATACGGCATTTGACGAACCGAGCGATGCATATAAAACGGTGGCTATTTTCAATAGTAGTGAAGAAGAAAAGGAAATTGCTTTTGAATACGCAGATATCGGCTTGATGGACAACGAACGGGAAGTAGAATTTGTTTGGGAAAATAAAATTCAACGGATGAGCAAATTTGAATTTTTATTACAACCGCACAATAGTATTTTGTTAAAGATAAAGAAATAGTCCCTTAACGTTTTTTGTTTGACGGACAAAGCATAGACGTTTTTGGAAATGGCAAATAGATACTTTACATATTATGTTTTAATAGACAATAAAGGTTTATCAAATGGGATATTTTTTAATTGTTTTGACTGTAGGCGTTAGCCTTACGCAAACCACTCTACAAAAGATATATAGCAACAGACATGGAAATGGCGGTTTTTTGTTTACCGCTTTTCTTTCCTTGTTTTCCTTTCTTTTTCTTTTAGGAAGATATATAATTACAGATGATTGTAAAACGGATTTTACAATGGAGCTTTTGCCGTATGCACTTGCCGGAGCTTTTTGTTATTGTGTGGCTTCGGTGGCATCATATTTGGCATATCAAACAGGACCTTATGGAAGTACCGGATTGATTTTTTCTTTTTCAATTTTAATTACTTCTATATTTGGGATTATTATGTTTGATGAGCCTTATACAATATGGACCTTTGTAGGTTTTGGGCTGATTATTGTTTCTTTGGTTTTAGTATATCCGCCTAAAAAAAATACAAAGGAACAGGAAAAACCAGAGAAAAACGATACGGCGGAAAAGGCAAAAGAAAAGACGGACAAGATTTCCGTAAAATGGATAATCGCCGTTATTGTGAATCTTATATTGTCCCCAGCCTATGGAATTTTAACTCGCTTTCAACAAAAGAAATTTAACGATACGGTTACGAACGAATTTATTATGATTGCAATCGGATTATCGGCAATTATATTATTTGTTGTAGGATTTGCGACCGCAAAAAAAGAAAGCAAAAATATAGTAAAGACTAGTTTCCCGTATGCCTCAACGGCGGGCGTGGCTAATGGATTAACCAACATACTTACCGCTGCTCTGTACATGTTGTTGCCGATTTCTATACAAGCGCCAACAACGAGCGTTATGAGTAAAGTTGCCAGCTTTGTTATTGCGTATTATGTTTTTAAGGAAAGATTTATTTTAAGACAAATCATAGGTATTTTTGTGGGAGTATTTGCAGTAGTGCTTATTAACGTAGCGACCATTATCTAATCTTCAAAGAATCGTTTTAGCGTTAAGCTACAGTTGAATCTTTTTTACGAAGAGAAAGGATTTGACTTATCTCAAATGACGGTGCGCTTTCGCCGTGAATGGGAAGAAAATGCCTATTGGTTAAATGTTCCTATCACTCGCTCAATCGTGGCGTTTTGCCCTATAAAAACGTTTCCTGCGAACAAATGAATGTGAGAAATTGGCCTTGCACTTTTGTGAATAAACATTTAGAAATAGTAAAATTAATTTACGAAAATTTTTTTAATAAAGACTGGGAGTAAAAGATAATGAAAAATAAGTATTATGCAGAAGCTGTAGAAAAAGATACGCAATCACGAGCGGATTATTTACAAGGGATTGAAACTTTCTTATTTCGAGAAAAAGAAGACATGGACAAAAAGCGCAATATGTTTATAAATCCTGAATTGTATAAGAAGAATTCGGAGGGGTATCGTGAAAAACTTATAGATATGCTTGGTTTTCCGTTGCGTGAACAGCGAGTTAATCCTACGGTTGAAAAGACTTTTGTAGCAGAAGATTGCAATGTAAATATTTATCGAATGACTTTTACGTTTTTTAATGATTTGAAATTTTACGGAATCTATTTCGAGCAAATTGAAAAATCAAACAAAACACCATTCATATTCGGGTTCCATGGTGGAGATGGTACACCTGAATTGATATCAAGTATGCATTATAATTCTTCTAATTATAATCATTTAGTTCGGCGTATGACGGATATGGGAGCAAACGTATTCGTTCCGCAGTTTTTACTTTGGAATATAGATTTGTATGGCAATTCATACAATCGATTACGTATAGATGGTAAATTGCGGCAACTTGGCGGTTCTATTACGGCGATGGAATTATATTTGCTACAATGCAGTTTAGATTATTTTATTCAATCAGAAGAAATTAATGAGGATAAAATAGGGGTTGCTGGATTATCCTATGGCGGGATGTATGCAATTCATTTTGCCGCAATTGAAACACGTGTAAAAGCTTGCTATTCTTGCAGTTGGGTAAACGATTGTTTTGTAAATTCTTGGGCAGATTGGAGCTATTTTAACGCACAAAAATATTTTACAACGGCAGAAACCATGGCATTAATTGCACCTAGACCTTTAATAGTTGCCATGGGGAAAGAAGATCCCTTATTTCCCTCTACATTGACGCGAGAAGAGTGCGAGAGGGTTAAGCCGTATTATGCCATTTTGAAGGCTGATGATAATTTTCAATATTTGCTTTTTGATGGAAAACATGAAGCGGATAAAGATAACACCGAATTAGAATTTTTATTTCAAAACTTAATAGGAGAATAATGCGCATTATGACATTTAAAACGGAAGAATTTGAAGTAAATGGTTATAAGGCTACGGTGCTTATACCTGAAAATCCCAACGGAAAATGGATATGGAAAACAGAGTTTTTCTATGCGTTTGATCAGGCAGAACGCGCCCTTTTCGAAAAAGGTTATACCCGCGTTTATTATCAAGTGAGCGATATGTATGGTAGCGTGCGAGCTATTCGTTTAATGAGAAATTTCCATAAGGAATTGTTAAAACGCTTCTCATTTTTAGATGAACAAGCGATTTTATTCGGATTTAGCCGTGGGGGCTTGTATGCTTTTAATTATACTTTGTATTATCCCGAAAGCGTGTCCAAAATCTACTTAGACGCGCCCGTACTCAACTTAAAAAGCTGGCCGCCTGAAGGCAGTATAGAACAAAAGCAATTTTTTGAAGAATATAATTTTAATAAGGAAACATTTGAAAGTTTTAAGGATAGTCCAATCAATCATTTGCAGGAGTTTTTTGAGTATAAGATTCCTACGTTGTTAGTGGCAGGGGATAGCGACAAAACAGTTCCTTTTATCGACAACGGCGGTATTATGTCGAGTAAGGCGAAAGAGTTAGATGTTGAGATAGGGCTAATTCTTAAAAAGGGCTACGGACATCATCCGCATTCCCTTGAAGACGTAGAGCCGCTTATGAAATTTGTTGAGAGATGAAAAAGTGATTTATATTCTTAAAAAGTTTATAGCGGTAGAGACGAGGTTGAAAAATAGATTGAACTTCAATATCAAATAATTTTTTGTAAAAATTAACACGCTGAAAGCTTTAAAAATAAAGGGATCCAGTGTGTTAAAAATTGATTTTTATAGCTGTTAATTTTTGTTGCATAAAATTCGAAAAAGTGAAGCGTAGATGAGCGTGAAAATTTTGTCGATGCAAAAGAATATGGTTGTAAGTATCCATACAATGTTAGACGACGATATGGACGCTTTTGTGGAACAACATCCCGATACTACGATAGTTGCGGCGCATCCCAACGAATACAAAAGGTTTATGCGGCATTTACAGCGTTTAAAAAAATACCCTAATTATTATCTTGACCTTTCGGGGTACGGGGTATTTCGTCACGGTATGTTAAGGCGCGCTATTGACGAGGCGGGGGTGCATAAAATTTTATACGGTTCGGATTCTCCTACGTGTAATTCAGGAATGTACGTGGGAAGCGTTTTGTTAGATCCGCTCATAACGGACGAAGAAAAACGAATGGTATTTGCAGAAAATGCAAAGCGTTTGTTGGGAATAAAATAAAAAAGGAGAAATAAAAATGGAAGCGTTAGTGATTATGCTTAGGAACGTACTCGTATTTGTTGTGCTTGCGTTGCCAGGCTTTATCTTAGTAAAAACAAAAATAATAGGCGGAAAGGAATCGGGAGCGCTGTCTAAGCTTTTAACCTACGTAGGTATGCCGTTTTTGATTTTGTCGAGTACGTTAAACGTGTCGTTTAGCGGTAAATTTATCGGTTCGATTGCGATAATCGGCGTGTTCGGCGTGCTGTTTACGGTAGGATTATTCTTTTTGTCGGCGTTTTTAATTGTGAAAAAGGACGAAACAAAACGGCAGGGAATGATGCGGTTTTGTATGGTGTTTTCGAATAACGGATTTTTGGGTTTACCGCTTGCAAAAGCGGTGTTCGGGGAATCGCCGATCGTCACGTACGTAATCATTTTAAATATCATCACGAATATTTTGATGTTTACGCTCGGCGTATACTTAATTTCAGGCGATAAAAACACGATAAGTTTGAAAAAAGCCTTTTTAAACCCCGTATTGCTTGCGTTTATCGCGGGGATAGGGCTTAATCTTTTGGATATAAAAGCGTATATACCCGAAGTAGCGACGTTCTCCACGCATTTTAGCAATATCGTCACGCCGATATCTATGACGATTTTGGGGATAAAAATGGCGGGCGTAAAATTCGGCGCGCTGTTTACGGGCTGGCGAATGTATTTCGTGTCGGGAATGAAGCTGGTGGTATTTCCTGCGCTCGGCGTTGGAATTTTGTTTGCGTTGAAATTAGCGTTGAAGATTGACGAAAATATGATAATCGGGTTCTTTATTGCTTTGGCAATGCCGACGGCAGGACTTGCCTCGACGTTCTCCGACCAACACGACGGAGACACGGAAAACGCGGTAGTATTTACTCTTGGAACGACGATATTATCTATTATAACTATTCCCGTTTTATATTGGCTGTTAAACGTATTGCTTTAAAGTGCAGAACTGTTAATCTGTGTCGAAAAAGCCTTAAAAAAGTGGTAACTTGATTTTTGGAAGAACGTGGAATCCCTTATAAATAAAGGGTTGTAGCGATTTAAAAAATTTCAGGAAACTGGCTGTTAATCCTTACACTTTATATTAGATTAAAAATGCAAGAAAAAATTAAATTGGTGCGAAATTGGTGTGAAACCGCTAAAACAGTTATAAATAAAAAAATACACAAGTAAAAATAAGGAAAATCTCAAAAATATACAAATAATCGTAAATCAATCCATTGGAACAACAGTAGGGATATGTTATGATATATATGTGTTATGATAGGGATAAGGCTACAATTATATATTAGAGGTAAAACAAGATGGTGAAAAGACAAGACATTAGAATTCGCGATCCGTTTATCTCTGTTGAATTCGGAAACAAGAAATACTATATGTACGGCACTACAAGTCTGGCATCGAAAGATTCTCTGGTAGCAAAGGATAAATTGTTGTCTAAAACTTTTAGAGATATAATATCCGATTTGCACCGTGGCGGTAAATATATCAAGATTGAAACGAACGAAAGTATCGTAGAAAACTTTACGAAGAACTTTCACGACTTACACGACAACTTAAAAACCAATTATCGAAAGTTAGGAAAAGCGATAGATATGTCGATAGGGAATTTAACAAGGCTTGCGCGAGGTAACGAGCCAATGCTTGCTTCGGTTATAAAACTTGCCGATTTCTTTGGAACATCTATAAGCCAAATGCTTTCGGATAACCCCAACTTCGATTATGAGAAGATACAAAAAGAAATCGAGGGTAAAACGAGTATTGCAAACTTACAGCCTGTTATATCCGGTAAAAAGATAAAGAAAGATAGAGATTTACGGATATAGTTTCTTGATAAAATACAAATAAACAAAATAGCAATTAAATTGTTAAATAAAATACATTCATAGTTAGGATTATGATATAAAATTATGTCGCAATTTTCAAGGTGATATTTTCTACATATATTGCCTTGAAAGGGCGACGTTTTTTTGAAGTTCTATATAAAACACCGCTAAAATTTTATGTTTTTGCGGTGTTAGTATTTTATAAATGGATAATGAGAAAAGAAAGAAAAAATATATTTTTATTGCGAAAAATAATAAAATTTGTTCCTAATAATACAAAAACAACAAAAATCTACATTGTATTTTTTAATTTTTATGTTATAATTTCAATCAAAGGCTTGGGTGGAATTGATTTTTCTAAAAGAAGAAGGTGACAAACCTGTCTGCTGTTTAAAAATTTGCTAAAATAGTAACTGTCTTGAAATCCAGTCTGAAATGCAATTTCTTCAATTTTCAGATTAGTATTTAATAGAAGTTCCATAGCTTTAATATCTTCGTGTTAGGATATATTTGATAGGAATAAAGGTTGGGTAAGATTTTGAGCCTTACCCGTCATATGTATAAATAAATAGGAGTATTTTGTGATGAGCAATACCCATCAAGAACTAATATATTTTTCGCATGAGAAAAAAAATGAAAAACAAAATTTCAGTGGTGTATTTTCACCTTTTGGCGCGGAAAAGCGTAAGGAATTTTTAGGGAAATACGCCACCATGTTAAAGGAATATTATCAATGTGGTGCTTTGCCTGAAAAAGTTGTAGACGATAGCGAAGTAGATAAGTTGCTTGAAAGATACGCGTTTTTTGACAAAAGCAATGAAAACGTTTTGTATATTAATGAGATGGATGCTTATACGCGCGATAGCTTTTCGCCGTTTGAGAGATGGCAATTTTACACGTTTGGGGTAGACGTTAAAGACAACGAGGTTTGGTTTTTAGACGGAATTACGCCACCCGTACCCGCAGCTAAGTATGAATTTAAAAACGAAGGCAGGCTTACGGAGTTTTCTTTTTCTTTTTATGTTGAAGAATTTTTATGTGAACAAAAAGCAGGTATCGTGAATGTAAGAGGGAAGTTTTTTGAACTTCGCAGCGGAATTCGTTCCGTATTAAAATTGCATTTACTTGCCGACGGGCAATTATACTATGTGGACGGTTCAAAAGGGGACGGTACGCATCCTGATTACGTGCATTTAGGAAATTGCAAGGAAAAGACGTGGCATAATGTAAATATTTGTTTTAAAGAAAGCAGTTGTGATATTTCTTTGGATAAAAATATCGTTAAAGAAAATTTGCCTTTATATTCTACGTATAATCCCGATACGTTTTTTACAAGTGGCGGTATGCATCCAATGGGCAAATGGGCGGTTCGCTTGGAAGAATTAAAAACAAAAGAAGAAACTTTCACGGATTTTTTTATCCCCCAAAAGAGAAAAAACGCGGAAGAGCGTGCGCTTGGAAAAGTGACACTGCCGTTTGCCATAGGCACACAAGACTACGCAGATAAAGAACTCGTATTTCGTACAAAATTCGATTGTGTCAAAACAAAACACGCTAAATTGACATTAAAAAGCATTGACCCGTGTGGGTTTGTGTACTTAAATGGTCGCCTGATTTGTAAAGCTGAAGATTTTTTGTGTAAAACATTGCATATTGAGAATTATTTGCAAGAGAAGGACAACGTATTAGAGATAGTAGTAGAGTCGCGTGCTCCCGAAGTTTTTTATCAATGGCATCGTCATAGCGACCCGTATAACGGTTGGTTTTTTCGCGGCGGTATGATTGAATTTTACGAAGACAATTACGTGGAAGATATTTGTGTAAGCACCAAAACGATTAATGACGGAAGTATTGCTTTTGATTTGAAAACCACTTTAAGTGGAAAGGGGGATGCACGAATTTTTATTCGTAAAATATATCCCTTTTCCAAATTGGCGAAACAAATTGACGCCTTTACTTATAACGGAAACTATGAGTTTGCTAAAACGTACGAGTTGCCCTTGGAGGTTTGGGATTGTGAGCATCCTAATTTATACGAAATTATCGTTAAAGTTGAATCGGAAGAAAATGGTTCTTTTGAGAAGAGTATAGAAACTGGATTTAGAATTATCGAACAAAAAAACGGTAGATTTTACCTTAATGGAAAGCGTATTTTGCTTAATGGCGCGTTATCGATGCAATTCTTGCCTCCGTATGAGGAAATACCCGTCAATCATTTATGTGCAAGCAATGCACAAATCGTAACGCAAATCGAGCAAGTCAAACGTATGAACGGAAATACGCTACGTATGCATTTTTTGGGATACGGCTCAAATGATGAACGGTATGCCCGTTTTGCGGATAGGGCTGGGTGTATGCTGATTTGGACGACGCGTCTTATTGACGGGGTAGAAGGCTTGCTGATGCATAAAGAGTGGAAGATGTCAGAAGCGTTTTCCGAACAAATTAAAGAGGTAAGACAATATCCTTCCATTATTATGTGGGAAGGTTCTAACGAGGCGAAGGGCAATTTGATACAAATCGACCGTATGTACGATTCGTTTGTTTCTGCTGTTCGTGCGGTAGATGATACTCGCTTGATTTGTCCCTGTTCGCATTTATATTACGGTGGGGGCATTTACGGTGATGGTGGCGAGTATGAGTATTACCAAGATGACGGACACGCTAATCAATATTTTGATGCAACACAAAGCTCTTGGGGGTGGACGGATAAAAGCGTAATAAGAAGCGCGCACACGTATGCTATCTTACTTGGCTATGGCACGGATTGGGAAGCGTATGTTCGACAGGATTGGGCAAGCCAAAACGCGCTTTTACAAAGCAAAAACCACGCGTATGCGATTACGGAATATGCCGTGATAGGTCGTGCATGTCCATATACGGAAGAAGCGAAAACGTATTTCAATCCAAATTCGTACGAACTTGGAGACGAAATAGCAGCTCTCGGTTTTGCGTTGGAGGATGGCGAATATGAACTTAGTCAAGCTCATCAAGCACTTTGCGCATTATATGCGAACAAAAAAATGCGCCTACTTGACGTTGACGGCATGCTTTGGTGCTGTTTACAAGGTGGCGCAAACGATAGTTCGTATTTAAAACCTATTATCGATTTTTACGGATATGCAAAGTTCGCTTTCTTCGTTTTAAGCGATTGTTATAAAAACGACTATTGCGTGCTTGATTGCGACGGACCTTTCTGGGGTAAAGGCGATATAATCAAACCCGTACTTCTGGCACAGAAGGGCGATTATAAAGTTGTAATCAAGGTTGTTGACGAGAAACGAGAAATTGTTTTTGAAAAGGAATATAAAGTACGCGCAAATGAATGGCAAACGCCGTTAGAGGCTTGCAATGTATCGTTTGAAAAAGACGGTTATTATACGATTACAACAGCAACTCAAAAAATATAAGATAAAAACGTATGTTTAAGAATTGTTTCTCTGTTGCTGTTTTCTGATGAAAAGTCCCAATAATTTGAAATTTAATACATGGACAATTTCATTATGAAAAACTTTTATCCAAAAGGGAGAGTGAAAAATGATAAATCCAGATTTATGTCATGAATTATTAGTAAAGAAAATACAACCAAAATTACGGTATTCTGCAAAGCTTGATTATGCGAAGTGGAAAGAAAAAGTCAAAGAAAAGTTTATGCAATTAACGGGATTGACGGAAATATCAAAAAATGCTTGCCCGTTGAATATTCAAATTGAATGGCAAAAAGACAAGGGGGCGTATCGGCTGATTCGTTTTACCTTCGACAGCGAACTTGGAGAAACCGTTCCTTGTTATTTGCTCATTCCAAACACAAAAAAGAAGAAATATCCAGTTGCTATCACTTTACAAGGTCATTCTACAGGATTTCATAATTCAATCGGCGAGCCAAAATATGAAGGGGATGAAAAAAATTATCCAAGAACAGCGTTTGCTCTTCAGGCTGTGCAAAACGGATTTGTTGCCCTCGCAATAGAACAACGTGGTATGGGCGAAAGAAAACCTATGCGCTATGACCGTTTGCCTGAAGCAAATTGTCGTTATGCGTCGATGGTGGCGATTGCGCTTGGCCGTACTTTACTTGGCGAGCGGATTTGGGACGTACATAAGGCAATTGATACACTTTCCTATTTTCCTGAATGCGACTTAGATAAAATTTTGATTACGGGTAATTCGGGTGGTGGAACGATGAGTTATTATGCTGCGTGTTTTGATGAACGAATTAAAATGAGTGTACCGAGTTGTTCATTTTCACCTTACGCTACTTCTATTTTGGATATTGCACACTGTAATTGTAATTATATGCCAGGGATGTATCAGCATTTTGAAATGCAAGATTTAGCATGTATGATCGCACCGAGATGCTTGAGTATTATAACGGGAAAAGAAGATACTATATTCCCTTTGGAAGGTGTTCGACTTGGATTTGAAACAGTAAAAAGTATTTACGAAAAAAATGGGGTGAGGGGAAATTGTTCGCTTATAGAAACCCCCAAAGACCATTGGTGGTGTGTAGATATTGTTTGGAGTGAAATCAATAGATTGTGTAAGAATTTAAATTGGTAATTATAAATGTTGGGATAACTTTATAAAGTAGCATAAAAGTGCAATTTTCAAGTGTTAAAATTTGAAAATTGCACTTTAATTTTTTGCTTTAGCTTATGTATATTGCTTTCGAAAAGCCGTTGGAGAAGTACCAGTTTGCTTTTTGAAAAATTTACTAAAATAATAGGAATCGGAAAAGCCCGTTTTTAAAGCAATTTCTTCAATTTTTAATTGAGTAGAAATTAATAATTCCATAGCTTTCGAAATTCGATAATTAATGAGGTATTGATTAGGTGTTATTCCGTATTGTAAATGAAATAATTTATTTAAGTATCGAGTGGAAATGCCTAAATGTTTGGCGAGTTTTTCATAATCTATTTTTTCTTGATAATTCGTTTCAATTTTAGAGGCAATCATATTGGCTAAATTTTGGCTCTTAGTAGTTATATAGCCTTTTTTTGTGTGATTGTTCAAAGTGTTTAGTAATTTATATAAAATAGAAAAAGAATAAAAATGATTGTTTTCTTTGTCAGTTTTCCAAGCATTTAAGAGTTTATAAAAATCGTTTTTTACGGGCGAATTTTCAAAGAGATTTACGCCAAAAGAGGATTGCTCTATAGGTTTATCGGTGAAAAAATGGACGACTAACGAAGTGGAATGTCCCTGAATTTTCTGTTCTACGCGATAAAAATCCTTCTGATTGATAAAAAAAAGAGTGTTTGGTTTTATGAGCAATGCCGTATTTTCAAAATAATGAAAATAGAAACCCGAAAGTTGATATGCTAAAATATGATGTGAACGTTTGGCTGAGACCCAATTTGTTTCATTGGTGGAATATTCAAGTACGTCGCTAATGTTGGTAATAATGAAATTATCCATATGATTCTCCTACGTTAATTAGTTTACCATAAAATATAGTTCTTGTCAATATATTCAAAGTAGAGAAATATGGAAAATTTTTCTTTTTTACTACAAAATTTTCAAAGTTTTGTTCTTGATAATACAAAAATAGAGAAAAAATACATTGTTTTTTTATATTTGATATGTTAAAATAAGACAATCCATAATTGGAGGTGGAGTATGAGTTATAAAAATATGAGAAGAGAACTTACTGATTATTATTGGTATCAGGTTGACAATGACTCGGAAAAGATGCGAGTACGGTGTGAAACGATGTTAAACGATCTTTTCGTTGAAAATGAATCGGCAACAAAGCTCAAAGCAAAACAATATGAGGTTATAACGGCTAATTTTCAACCGAAAATATTTAAAACAGTCCCTTTTTATTATGAAATGGGTACAATGTCGGCACAATGTGACGGGGCAGGTGAATTTAGAGGTCATTTACATGCGGGCGGTTGGGTATACCGTCGCAATCAGCATCTTTTTAGAGACCAAAATCCGCAAGCGTATGATAAGATGATACGCCAAGAGGAAGAAGCGTTGTATATTGTTTGCGGGGATTTCAGCGATACGCGACAACATTTTCACTTTAATTATCGTGCGATTTTCGAGAAGGGGATAAAGGGGCTTTACGAAGAAGCGCAAGCACAATTAAATTATGCGCAAACGGAAGAAGAAAAGGAATTTGTGGAAACGGTTTGCGTTGGTTTGCTTTGCTTGAAAAAAATAGCGGAAAAGTTTTCTATAGAAGCGGAGAAGCAACTTGAAACGGCAACGACGGAAGAAGAAAAGGTTAACCTTACACGCATTATACAAAGAGCGAAAATTGTGCCTTGGGAAAAACCCGAGACTTTTTACGACGCATTAAATACGTACGCGTTGTTAAGAAAGGCAGTTGGCGCGTTGGAAGGCGTGGGGTTGAACAGCTTTTTACGCTTAGACGTTGACCTGTACCCTTTTTATGAACGCGATATAAAAGAAGGGCGTTTAACGAAAGAAGAAGCGTACGATTTAATTGCTCGTTTTTTGGTGGTATGGGATAGTCATTATAACCAAGATTCTACAATGGTTGGGTATTCTGACCATGAATTAGAAAATACGTACACGATTGGCGGGTGCGATAAAAATGGTGAACCTGTATATAACGAAATAACGGAAATGCTTTTACGAGCGACGAGAGAAGAGAAAGTTATTTTCCCTAAAGTTATTTGTCGCTTTTCTTCCAAATCGCCTAAGGCGTATCTTGACGAGATTAATAAAGACGTAATTAAGGGACGCAGCGTCGTATTGTTCCAAAACGATGAGGCGACCATTCCTGCTTTGTTGAAGAGTGGAAAAACTTTGGAAGAAGCAAGAGATTATATAATAACGGGTTGTTGGGGACTTGGGGTGCCGAGCGTAGAAAATCCCGATTTCGGACAATATTTGAATTTATTGAAAGCGTTTGAGTTTTCTTTACATAACAGAGTAGATAAAATGGAAAGAACGCAACTTTCGTTTGAGCTTTTAGATGAAGCGCAGGATTTTGAAGAGTTTTATCAAATTACTTTACGAAATATTAAAAAACTTTTCTTTGAACGTGCGAATTTGACGAGTGTTGGCGGTAGAATTTGGAACAAGGTAGACTGCTTGGCCTTGATTTCTGCGAGTATGGAAGGCTGTATTGAAAAGCGGAAGGATTATACTTCGGGCGGAGCAAAATACAACAATCGCGGATATACGTGTGTCGGTTTTCCTAATATTGTCGATTCGTTCCTTGCCGTGAAAAAACTGTGTTTTGAAGAAAAAGTTTATTCGTTAAAGGAATATCTTTTTGCAGTTCGGCAAAATTGGGTAGGCTTTGAACAGATGAGAAGACGAGCGATGCAATGTCCTTGTTGGGGTGACGAAAGCGAAGAATCGTGCGCGCTTGCAAAAAGATTTCAAAGCGATTTGTGTGCGATATTGCCTGAATTACCCAACCGTTGGGAAGGTCGTGCGATTCTTGGGCATCTTACTTATACGGAAATAAAATGGTGGGGTGAAAAGACGTTGGCAACTCCCGACGGCAGAAAGAACGGCGATTATCTTTCTCAAGGCGTTACGCCGTCGAGATTGCATTATATTGAAAGCGCGACTATGGCGTTAAACAGTATTAAGCAGTTGGATTTAACCGATTGCGCAGACAATACAGTTATCAATATTGTGTTGCCCTCCACGCACTTATCGTTGGATAACGCGGAAGAATTTTTAAGAGCGACAGCGAAATCGGGAGCGCAAGCTTTACAACTTAATTGTGTGACGAAAGAAGCGTTATTAGACGCTCAAAAAAATCCGGAAGAACACAAAGATATCGTGGTACGTGTTTGCGGGTTTTCTGCACGGTTTACAAGTTTATCCAAAGGCTGGCAAGATGAATTTATTTCGCGGAATTTTTATCGGTAAAGTATGAATGGGCAAGAAATTATTTTAACGAATATTCAACGCTTTTGTGTTGATGACGGACCTGGAAACAGAACAACGGTATTTTTTAAGGGATGCAATTTGCGATGTGCTTGGTGTCAAAACCCTGAAACGCAAAACCTACATAAGGAAATCTTGTTTTTTCAAGATAAATGCGTAAATTGTGGCGATTGTAAAGTGTGCCCGCAAGGCTGCAACGTTTTTCATGACAATAAACATTATTTTGATGCCAGCAACTGTAGTTATTGTGGAGTATGTGTAAATATTTGTGGAAATCGTGCCTTTGAGATACCATATAAAAAATATTCACCCCAAGAGTTGTTGCAAGTTGTTTTAAAAGACGAAGTATTTTTTGGCGAAAGCGGTGGCGTTACCTGCTCAGGTGGGGAATGTATGTTGCAATTCGATGGCTTGTTGGCGTTTGTAAAACTATGCAAAGAACATAACGTTTCCGTAGCGATAGATACAGCAGGTTGCGTAGAACGAGAACGTTTTGAACGCATTTTGCCTTACGTGGATTATTTTCTGTACGACGTAAAAATAATGGAAGACGAAAAGCATAAGGCGTTGACGGGGTTAAGCAATAAAAGGATTCTTGAAAACCTATCTTGGCTGTTAAGTGTTTGTCCGCAAAAGATAATGATACGGATACCGCTGATAAAAAACATCAACGATACGGATGAAGAAGTAGAGAAAATGATAGATTTTTTCAATCGAAACGGATATCCAAAAGAAGTGAAATTGTTGTTATATCACAATATGGGCAAAGAAAAATACGAAGCGTTAGGCAAGCAAATTGAAATTTTTGAGCCGCCTGATAAGACGCGAGTGTCGCAAATTGAGCGAAAATTTTTAGACGAAGGTATTTTCGCCTATTTATAATAAAACTATTTTGAAGGAGAAAAAAAGATGAAGGAAAAGAAATTTTTTACAAGTGCAAAAAGAGCTCTGTGCATAGGCTTGTCCGTATTGCTTTGCGGTGCGGCAACGGCTTGTGACTCCAAAGAGGAAGATTATTCAGATAAAACTATCTTGAATATCGGGAACTTGGACGCAGGACTTGGACATAAATGGTTGGAGGCGGTTGCGAAAGAATTTGAAACGGCGTATGCCGATTATCAAGGGAAAGACGGGAAAGTTGGTGTTCACGTCGAAATTACCAACAAGCTTGACGAATATCACAGCGCGTCGTTATCGCAAAATATGCCGACAAACGGAAACGATTTGTACGTAATCGTATCTGACTATATCTCCCCGCTTATTTCGGCAGGAGTGCTTGCGGATATGACAGACGCCTTGGAGGAAAAGGTATATAAAGAGGACGGCTCCTTGGCTGAGGACGGGGAAACGGCGACACTTTCCATTTTAGATAGAATGCGCCCTGAAGGGAAATTGGCTTTTAATACGTCGAAAACGGAAGATGAAACTTATTATGCAATGCCGTATTACGCTACGTTAAACGGCGCTATTTACGACGCGGATTTATTCAACTCGAAAAAGCTGTATTTTAAAGCGGACGGTACGGTGGGCGCAACGTACGCAGACGTTTTGGCAAAAAATTGTGGGGCAGGTCCTGACGGTACACTTGGTACATACGACGACGGGTTGCCTGCTACGTGGAACGATTTTGTCGTTTTAATGAGCGCAATGACGAAAAGAGGGGTGACGCCCTTTATGTGGAGTGGACAACACATGTATCAAAGAAGTAATTTCTTTAACGCTTTGTGGGCTTCTTACGAAGGGGGGAACGATTACGCCTTAAACTATTCGTTTGAAGGACACGACGAAGATTTGAATATCGACGTGGAAGAAACGACGGCTTGGAAATTGCAAAAACAATGGGGGAAGCTTGCAGCCTTTGCAGCAGTGGAAGATATTATGAGTAATTCCGCGTATTATAGCCCTGACGCGATGGACGGCACAACGTCGCATACAGGGGCAGAACTTTTGTATGTTTCTTCTATTTCGACTAATAAACCGATTGCGATGTTGTTGGAATCTACTTATTGGGAAAACGAAGCGAATGACGAAGGGTATTTTGATAGAATGCAAAAAATAAATTCTGATTGGGGGTACGGTAAGAGAGATTTTAGAATGATGCCGATTCCCCGTTTCGAAAACATGAAAACAAGTGAAGGCACGGTGATTCCCAATCAATTAAATAATAAGAACACGTTTGTTTGTAACGATATGAGTAAAAATTTCCTTTGCGCAAGCAAACATTCTAAAAATTTGGATTTGGCTTACGATTTCTTGCAATTTATCCATTCGAGAGAAATGCTTGTATTGCGTACGCAATATACGAGTGCTTGGAGTCCGTTTGAGTTTCATTTTACCGATAAGGAGAAGGCTAACAGCACCAAATTTGTACAAAATTTGAGTACGATTATGTCGGATGAAAACACCCAAATAATTTATCCCGTCCTTACATCGCAGTTGCGGATAGCGAATGAAACTCCTTTCTTGTATTGGGCGATGGGCGTTAGAGATGCGTTTTCCGAGTTTTATAACGATAAATCGGGTAAGATAACGGCAGATTCGTTGTTTGCTGGCGTACAAAATAGGTACTCTGAAAATAATTCTCTTTGGACGAGGTAAGGATAATGGGTGAAAGTTTTTCTCGCGTAAAAGCTGAAAAGAGAAAAAGGGAATTTCAAAAGAATATATTTCTTGTGGCAATCATCGGCATTCCCCTTTTAAATTTCATTATATTTTATGTTTTTGTCAATTTTAATTCGATAATTATGGCGTTTCAAGAATACAACTTGGACACTTCAAAATTCGAATGGGCGGGGATGAAAAATTTTAAGAATTTTTTTGACGACGTATTTCACGACGCGAAAATGATTACCGCTATGAAAAATTCGGCCATTCTCTTTTGCTCAACGCTGACGATTTCCTTACTGTGTATTTTAATTACGTATTTTTTATGGAGCGGTATTTTAGGTTCAGGTTTTTTCCGTGTGGTGTTATTTTTACCGCAGATGATTTCGACTATGGTATTCGTATGTATTGGACGTTATTTCATAGGAAATGCTTTGCCTATCATCTTTAATAATCCGTCTTTAAGCAACGCTTTATATCAACAAGATACGCAATTTATAACAACGCTTTTTTACGATATGTTTTTAGGTTTGGCTGGGAACATGATTTTGTATCTGGGTGCGATGAGCAACGTTTCTAAAGACGTGGTAGAATACGGCAAAATAGACGGAGTGAATACAGCACAAGAGCTTTGGCATATCGTTTTACCTGCTATTTATCCCACCATTAGCACGTTTTTGGTGGTACACGTTGCCACATATTTTAGCTCGTACGGGTCAATGTTTTCCTTCCAAGGGCAGTTTGCCTATGAAGAATCTTATACCTTAGGATATTACTTCTTTAATATGATTTATTCGGCAACCACGTACGCGGAATATCCCTACGCGGCGACGGGCGGGCTTACGTTTACGCTTTTGGCAATTCCTTTGACGTTCGCCGTGCGTTGGATTTTGGCGAAAGTAGGACCAAAGGAGGAATAAAGATGAAAAATACTAAGAGAAAAAACGTGTGGTTGCGGTTAAAAAACGCAGGTCCTTTTAAAATTATCGCATTTTTATTGATTGCGCTATATACGGCAGTGTTATTATATGTTTTGCTTTGGGGGCTTTTAACTGCATTTAAGGACGAATGGGATTTTGTCGTTGGAAAAAATATTTTCGGTCTTCCAAGCAAGGAGTTCGGATGGTGTTTTACTAATTTTAAAGACGCTTACGAATTGTTTGAAGTGCAGATAAAAGGTACAGAGTATGCTTCTGCAGTGCAGCAATATGTCAATTCGCTTTTGTATGCAGGCGGGGTCACCATTGTAGCAGTGTTTTCCAAACTTTTGGTTGCATACGCCGTAGCAAAATATAATTTCTTCTTAAAGAAAATTTTGTATTTTATCGCTATTTTCGTTATGCTGTTGCCGATTGTGGGAAGCTTGCCGTCTATGTTAAGAGTCTTGCGATTCTTAAGAATATACGATACGTATTTAGGCGTTTTGTTTATGAACTGCGGTTTTACAGGTATGTACTTTTTATTGTATCATGCGGCGTTTTCGTCTATTTCTGATACCTATCGGGAAGCGGCGGAAATAGACGGGGCTGGTCATTTTACCGTCCTGTTTAAGATTATGATACCATTGGTAAGTAGTACTACGTTTGCGATATCTATTATGACGTTTATTCAACTTTGGAATGCGTACGAGCAACCTATGTTGTATTTACCTAGTATGCCGACGATTGCTTATGGTTTGTTCCAATTTAGTAAATCGTCGCATTCGGCGAATGCTCCCGCACTGATGAGCGCCACATATATGGTATGTATTCCAACGATTATTTTATTTATTATTTTCCGCGATAAAATCATGGTGAACGTGAGTGTTGGCGGAATAAAAGGGTAAGGAGAACAATATGACAATTAGAAAAAAGAAAATAGTATTATTAACGTTATTTCTCGTTTTGATTGCGGTTATATCTTCTTTGTCGATTGTGTTTGTACGAGGAGAAGATGTTCCAACGTTTTCCGTTGGTGAGTTTAAGGAAGAATACCTTTTGGGGGAAACGATGAACGTTCCCGAAACGACTCTTAAACTCGGCGGAAAAACGTACGATTGTAAAAGCAAAGTAATATATCCCGACGGAAGAACGAGCGAATATAAAGAAGTGCAACTTGACACGGTAGGCAACTATGAAGTCATTTATTCGTTTGAAACGCAAACGGATACCTACACGCAAAAAGAAAGTTTTTCCGTTATTAGAACGACGGCAAATCAATTTGTAAACGTAAAAGGTTGTGAATTTACTTATTGCGGAACAAGTCCTGCCGTTTCTGCGCCGATAGAGGGTAATCCCGATAATATCGATGGAGGGAATACGGGCGTTACGGTGAAAACGACACAGAGAAATGCTTCTTTCCAATATAACGGGGTTATAGATTTAAGGGCATTAAGCGGAGAACAGCCGTTTATAGATTTTATGTTTACTCCCGAATCGATGGGAACGGTGGAAATTGAAGATATTACCATTACCTTGACGGACGTTTATGATTCCAATAACTATGTTACGATTCTTATACGTTCTATGGCGAACTGGGGCCCGTACGAGAGTGCTTCCGTTATCGCCTTTTCGGCAAACGATATGTATGAGCCGTACGGAATTCGCGATAACAACCCGTATCAAATTTTAAGGGGGGAGAAAGGCGAATATACGCAAAATTCAGCTGGGTCGTCTTTGAGCGGCGTATCCTTTTACGGTAGAATGAACGAAACGGCAAGATACCTTTCAATGCCTTTATTTATGGATTCGGCGACAAACGAAG
>JAEIGA010001002.1_pt1 | contig 42512 bp, 85 predicted proteins | sample 9270691 | NCBI WGS metagenome assembly JAEIGA01 (sample SAMN17057246, study PRJNA624740) | gut metagenome | biome: biome; isolation source: fecal sample | host: Bos grunniens | place: China: Xizang | collected 2019 | reverse complement strand
TGGTAGAATTTATGATTGTTGGGAGGATGATGTTGAAGAATTAACGGATGAATTTATTTCGGCACAAGTATCTGGTAACTGTGCATGGAGTGTGTTAACGGCTATGCGTGATTACCATGGAAGAACTCCGTCTCTTGAAAGTGAAACAAGACGACTTGGTCTTGTGGTTGAGGTATATTCTTCTGAGTCTGGCTGTGCATTCCAAGAGCACTGTATGATTGACAAGGGAGAAGTGATATTTGAGGATTGTGTAGACTATGAAGAGCATTGGATTGGTGAGTTTGATAGCCTAAAGGAATACAACGAAGAATACGGAACTAATTTCACCGAGGATATGATTCAAGACGATGAATATATCTACATTGGAGGATATGGTGACCAATACGGACAGTTTAAGGAAATTGAAATTGAGGATTTAAAGGAGGGATAAGCAATGGGATACGAAAGTAAGATATATGTGGTAAGCAAATCAAGTTATGACAGTCCTAGTGACAAAGGAATGAGATATTGCCAAGTGATTGCTATGTTTGACTTGTGCAAGTTTTATCCTTTGTCCTGTGTGACTAGCACATATCCAACAACGGAGTGTTATTTCTTTGCAGACGATGGAAACACAAAGGTATTGGAAGATATGTACGGAGATCCGTTAAAGGAACTTCCTATCGAGGATGTAATTGAAATCCTTGAGACAGATTTGGCAATGGGTAGTAATTACCGAAGAATTTATCCAACCCTTGCAGCACTCAAAGCAATTAACGAACATAAAGACCAATGGAAAGAACTTGCTGTTCTACACTACGGATATTAATTATAAAGCTGTGCTATCGGCTATACGGGCAATTAAGAAAGGAGATTTTAATATGGGTAGTTTTAGTTGGTTGAGAGCAGACAGAACAACGAAAAGAAGCAACTTGACAGACGGAGATAGATATAAGATCTTAATTCCAAAGGAATTTGGTGGTGGTTTCATTAAAGACACCTATTATGACTACGGCAAAGTGTTTGAATACGACGATACAAAGGAAACGGCAGACTTGTATGGAATCCTTGCATATTGGAACAAGTGTGATGGAATGGTTTTTGATGGAGACGAGTATCCGTCTACTATGGAAGATATTTTGGAGCGTGGTAATACTTGTTTGCAGAACAATCGTCACAAGGGAATTGAGATTGGGTGCTATGACAACGAAATTGACAAACTGAAATATCCGTTAAAGCTTGTATCTGCTTCATATAAAGGCACTTATGAAGAATGTGACGGAAGAAGTTACGGAGACCCCGAGCAAGGATTTTGCAAAACTTACTGGTGATAAAGGAGGAGAGTATTATGACATATAAACTTAATCATTACGAATATGCAAATATTCTTAGACGATTGGCTGACATCATCAAGTGGCATGAAAGCGAAGCTATCAAAGATATGATAAACGAGCTCTTACGAGTGCAATATGATGACAAAAACTTATACTTTGAGGTACACGAAGATTTAATGCAGCGAATTGCCATTGTCAATATGTGTGATATGAGCTTAATCCAGATGAAAGATTCTGGCGGCGAAATTGATTATGCAGACCTTGGTGATCACAGCAAGAGAGTTTTGAACAGCATCTTAAACGACATTAACGACATTTAATTACGGAGGTAAACATTATGACAAAAGTAGAATGGCAAAACAAGTTGGAGCAAATGTACAAAGAGCACCCTATGATTGCACGGAGTGAACGAAAAACAGTTAACGAGATTTTCTACCTACTCCGGATGGACGAAGAAAATGACTACAACATCAGCATGATTGAGGACGGTGCATGGACTTGTGTACCGTCTGTAAAACTAACCTTTGTCCCAGTGCGAACTCTTGCAAGACATGTTAAGAGCATCGAGCTTGACGAAGATGATTATGGCTGTGAAGAAATTTGTTTAACAATTGAAACGGAGGATTAAGTATGGAAAGTATTAAAACAATGGTAGAGTTTACGGAAGTGTTAAAACACAATCCTAAACAAGCATATGATTTCATTTGCAACAATTCCTACAAGATGGATAAAACGGAGGTGGTTGCAATCGTAAAAGAATTGTTATACGGAATTTATAATGACTGTCACTCACTTCAGGTGGAGCAGTTGTTGGATGATGTGGCAGTTGAATTGGACGAACAGTATGATGAAGTATATCAAGAAATGATTTAAGGAGGATTGTTATGAATCCAATAATGACAAACACGGAATTCCAGCAAGCATGGAGTAATCTTTCTTTTAATCATCATGCTCCAGATGGGTATTGGGATGAAAGAAATAAACAGAGAAAGAAACATAAATTTGTAGGAAGAAAGGCAAATTTTGATGGAAAAGTGCTTGAGTGCATTAAGGCAGAAGATGATTTGGTTTTCTTTAGACTTTCTACTGGTGGTGAACTTATCATCAGTGGTGATGATGTGGGCGACATTAAGTGGTTAAAAGGATAATTTTATGAGGTGGATATTATGAACTTGCGTACTTTTATTTATACCTATTTCAAAGATTGGCAGATTGCAGGTTGGACGGAATGTGGAATAGATTGTGGAAGCATAAGACTGGTTAGTGGAGAAACATGCGTTAAGATAGTTTTTAATTTGAACGGAGAAAGACATTGGTCTGGTAATCGTGCAACAGTAAACTATATTGAAGCATGTTAAAATGACGATTTTAAGGAGGTAATAATTATGAAGTATCTTTTTGAACTTGTAACCAAAAGCGTAGATAATTTTGATAAATCGACACAAGACCTTATTCTCATCGAAGAGATGACGGAGTTGACAAAGGAATTATTGAAACGCAGAAGAGGTCGTCAAAACGACGAGTGTGTTAAAGAAGAAATGAGCCACGTCCTTATATCCTTGCATGTTGTCAAAACAGTCCTTGGCATTACAGATGAAGATATTGAAAATGAGGCAAAAAAGAAGCTCAAAAAATACGGATGGTCAATCACATAGGTGGAGGTAAATATGGATTTATTGTTTGCAATATTTTGTGTTTTGATTCTCGTTTGTGCGCTTATTGCTATTATTGGTGTAATGGCGTTCGTAGTTGTATATACATTTGCAGTGATTTTTAAGGCTTTAAAAGAGTGATTTTAAAGGAGGGTTTAGTATGAAAATTATAAAAACTTGGTGTGAAAACACAGACGAAGGGAGGAATTATCTTGCTTACAACGGATATGAGCCGATATGTAGGCTGACTAACAAATTGTGGTTAGTTAAACGAATTGGCAATAAAATGACAGATATAACAGTAATCATTTAAGGAGGTAATTGAAATGAAAGTAATCACATTAACAACTAGAGAGGAATTGGACATCCTATATGAGAGCTCTGTTTTCACATGGGAGGGCATGGACGACAGTGAACAAAATCTTAAAGCAATCGAAAATGCCATTAGGGAAAACGGATATAACGAAGAGGAGTTTTTGGTATACACCTATAAGGGCGAGTTGATGAATGAGTCTTATGGGTTGAGTGGAGACAATGCATATCCGAGTGATCTGACATTTGTGTCAATTCCGAATTTCTACAATCCTATGTTTAAGCTAAACTATGGGGCAAGATGGTTTGATGATATTGTTGATAATAATGCAAGGAGGGAAGATTAATGAAAATTATTTCTGCTACGGATTTGAGTCATTACGGAAATGATTGTTATATTAATCATTCCGTAAGTTTGGTAAAACAATTCGGAGTATATGCGGTTATTAACTTATTAAGAGTTACTGGTTGGTATGAGGACAATCGTGGAGATATAGAGTATGTGGGTGTTGATTACGGACAAGCAGTTAAAATTTATCAACTTCATGGAGGTGTAATTGAAAATGAAACTGTGGATTGATGATGTGCGACCCGCACCTGAAGGATATCAATGGTGCAAAAGTGTAAATGAAGCCAAGGAGATAATTGAGTTTTACGAAGATCCTAATAGATGGCCATCATACACACAGAGTAATAGACAAGATGACCCAATCGAAATTGAACTTTTGGATTGTGATCATGATGCAGGAGATTTTGCAAAAGACGGAGGAGATTATATAAGATTATTGGACTGGCTTGAAAGAACTAGTAGGAATTATCCTATTCGGATACATTCCATGAATCCAGTTGGGCGTGAAAATATGAGAGCAATCATTCGGCGGAATGGTTGGACGGAGGTAATGTAATATGTTTGATTTAAGTGGAACATACAGTTTCGGTAATCAGCCGATGGCTACTTATCCAGTTGTTGAACCTAATATTAGGACAGGTGAAGGTAGAATGAAAATTCGAGGAGCAAATAAGCTAGGAGATCAGAAGAAGAAAGTTCGTCGTAAGATTGCTAAAAAAAGTCGAAAAATGAATCGGAGGTAATGTAAATGGAAACCTGGGCAGAAACATTATTTAATGATATGGGTAAAGCTCGTGGGTTGGCAATTATGATTCTTGACATCTTTGAGAATATGCTAGACGAAAAGGGAGTTATGATTCCAGACGATGACCGTACTGGTGATGACGGCGAAGCTTGTCTTTACGGATGCACCTATGGTAATTTGGAAGAGGAAATCACATATCTGTTAGAAAAATATATGTAATGGAGGTATAAACGATGATTAGCAAGTATGATGTAATTCGGTATGCAAAAAATTCAGAGAAATGTTGGTTTCGTATCGACAATGAAAAGGATGTGATTGATAAGGAGACAGAAGATGTGGTGTGTGATCTTGATTTTCTTACTCAGCATTTAAGAGAAAAGATGCACTGTGATTTTGAGTGTATTCATCATTGTCATGTAAGCTTAGAGACAACACTACGGTGCAGAGAGTGCGGAACGGTAATCTTCTCTCGTGATGACGAGGAATATGACCCAGGCTTATGTTGTCCTACATGTGGTGGATATCAAACATATTTTAAGTATTGGACAAAAGAAGAAATTGATAGTGACGTTCAAAAGGCAGACACAATTAAATTTCTTGAAGAATGGACAAAAGAAGAGAATGAAGCATATGAAAGACGGAAGCGGCGGAATGGAAAGTATGATAGTGAAATTTGGAATTGGACTATTCGTGGAAAGAAGCATGGTGTAAAGCTCGAATTGAAGTGTGATAACCTCTTCAAGAGTGGTCTTAAGGGATTGCATTTTGTAATTAATTGGATGGATCGTGATGATAGTGGTTGGTTTGTCTATCGTAAATGGTGGAAGATTCCACTTTCAATCTCGTACCTAAAATTAATGATAAGAATTCACAAATATAACAAGGAGGAAGGAAAATGAAAAAAACAAGATTTGTCATAGACACAAACGAAAAAATTTACGAAGGGTATACGGACGGAACACTTTGGAATGGATGGGAGTGTCCTTGGTTTACAAAGGAAGTTACAGAAGAAATGATGAGGGATTTAAACAAGGAGGGAGTGAAAACAGAATACGATGAAGAAAGAGATTCTTATATCGTACATCAGATTGATGACGAGCCAGATGTATATGATGGTGCCGATGTCGTAACAGAAGAAGGAATTAAACACTTATATCCTATCGGTGCATGGTGTTGGATTTGGGATGAAGTTTAAGGAGGTAATTTAAATGAAAAAGATAGCAATTTATGAGTTTGCATTAGAAGAAATGATTGGTTTATTAGAGCAAGGTTATCATTGTGCATATACGGAAGATTGTGGAGATTATTTCACAGTTTTAATCACTAATGATAACGGAAACATGGATGAAAAAGATATAAGAGATCGAATCTTTGATTTTGAGTATGTAGAAGACGAGGAGGAATAACAATGAGTATCAGACATAAGGCAAATGGAATTGATCTTATAAGAGCAAACGGTGATGTAATCAGCCTCACTACTAATGAAGTATACGAAATTTACAATGAGATGTTTCTTATGAATATTAGAGAACAAGTGGTTTATTTTATCAACCATATCGATGAAGAAGACTGGCCATTTGAAACCACAAAGGAAGAAGTTCTTGCCGATGATGAGTTAATAGTGGATGTTGTTACCGATATCAATTATGAAGATATTAACTTAAATGACGAAGATGAGCTTTGGAATATGCTTGAAAGATATATAAATTGAGGAGGATGAGTAATATGAAAGTAAAATGTAATTGGTGTGAAAGTATATTTAATGAAGACTACATCACAGAAAAGGATCATGAAGAGGTGTGCCCTTGTTGTAGAAAGGTTGGCTATCTAGCCGACATAAAAGAAACAGAAAACTATGTTAAGTTTTCACAAGAAATTTTTAAGAAGATGTCTGTAAATGAATTGGTTTGGTTTGATAAGGTTGCAAAGGGTATGAATCCAACCATCCGTTCAATTCTAGAAGCAATTAAAACAGAAAAGAGATGTCCTAAGTGTGGTGATACACTATATTGTAGTGATCTTCCAGAGTATGAATATGTTTGTGTAGAATGTGATGAAAACTTTTATGAATTTGAGGTGATATAATATGCAAGATTTCTTCAAAAAGATTGTAATGGAAACATATGAAATAAAGAAGTATGGTAGGAAATTTACTGATAACATTAACGATGCCATTTGGGTATATGTTCCAGATGAAGAAGCAGCAGAGCAGCTATCTGATTGGGCAAAAGAAAACTATTATCCCGCATTTATGAATTGCGAACCTGGACATTATTACTGGGATGAAGAAGACGGAACATTTTATAAGGAGGTTTGAATTATGAACAAAAAAGAAATTATTAAACAAATTAAGGAACTTATCGATGTAAAGAAAAATTTACTTGAGGGTGATGAACTAGACTTATTTTATCAACATGACATTGATGTACTCAAAAATGCACTTAAAACCATCAAAGAAAAACCAAAAGGTGTTTGGGTAGCAACAATGGATTCTGAAAAATATGAATGGAAAGCAGTTGGTGCTACGGAAGATGAAGCGATTGATGCTATCGTAACCGAATGGAATAAAGATAAATTCCATCGCACAGAGATGACAAGAGAAGAATTAGATGATTATTATGGTATCAGCTGTGAATTTATGGAATATGGAAAATGTGAATGGAGGTAAATTATGTGATGTTGAATATGCAAGTTGATATTATAAGAATAGATCGGCTCTATGAAGCGGAGCTCGAAATTAACAACAGAATTAACGAATTAACAAATGGTGGTTATGAAGTTGTTGATGTTCAATATATGAATGGTGAGAATTCAGGATATGGATACTCACATTATATTATGATTCTTTACAAATAACAATACAAAATTAATGAAAGGAAAGTGATTTATATGAAAACAAAAGAATTTAAAATGAGTCGTACAGAGTATATTGACTTTTTAGCCAATAGTACAAACGAAATAAGCATGTCAAATAACAACAGCAAAACAGGAAAGGCTTGTCTAAATCTAGCTTTTCCGCTGTGTACATGTAGAGAGGATGCACCTTGTAGAAGTATGTGTTATGCCGGTAAGGGATGTCAACAAATTGCTAGAGTACAAGGTGCATATTATAGAAATCTTAGATTGTATTATGAAGATCCAGATAATTTCTTCGAACAAATTTATTGTAAAATTAAATTCTCTGGACTTCCTAAGGTAAGATGGTTCGATAGTGGAGACATAGCTGATGCAGAGTTCTTTGAAAGAATGATTGACTTGTGTAAGAGAACTCCTAATGTAAAGCACATGGCGTTCACTAAAAAATACGAAATTGTAAACGAATACATTGATAAGAATGGAGATTTGCCAGAAAATCTTAATGTGATGTTCTCTGCATGGGATCGATTCTGGGAAGTCCCTAATCCCCACGGTTTAGGTATTGCATATATAGATTTCAATGACAAAAGATTAAATCCCGAGTTTCCTAAAAATGCATTTAGATGCCCAGGAAGAGACAGCACATGCTCTGCTTGTAGTGTATGCTTCTCTAAGAAAGTTAAAGCAGTTGTATTTCATCAACATTGACACTAGATTTTACAAGTAATATGCTATATAACAACAATACAAAATTAATTAAGGAGTGATTTGTATGAAAAACAAAATGGAAATGTTAGCACAGGATATTTACAATTGGTGTATGGAAAAAGAGTTATGGGGAGATAATATTATTTACTTTAATGGTAAAGCATGGTCTTCCTCTTCCATGTGGGGTGGAGAAAAAGGAAAGAAAATTTCAGAAAATCTTTACGAGTATGAGCATAGAAATCCTGTTGACTACTTCGAATATGCAAATCCTAAAACTTTAAGCATGAGCTTTGAAGGGGCTCTAAATCACATACTTAATGCTTATATGCCTGGATGGGTCAAGCTTGAAGATGAATTTTCTAAGCTTTTCAACAAATATGGATATTATTACGAAATGGGCCATTCTTGGAACTTGGCAGCATACGAAATTTAAGGAGGTAATATTATGGAAAGCAAACTTATTAAACAAAAATGGGGTTGGGAATATGTATCTAAGAATGGAAATAGCTACTCTATTGGTCCAGTAACAGCAGAATTCAATGTGGTCGTGGATGATTTCAACGATATTAATGAGTTATTTGATTACGAGGCACTTGTACATAGTCATTTAGTTGATTATGTCTATGGAGATTTAGAAGAGGATAATAGTGAAATTAAAGAATGGTTAGATGATAAAATTGACCGATATGAAAAACACGAGAGAACGGTTAAATTTTATACTAATCTAATTTCAAGAAAAGATTGTGATGTATTATACGAATGTTATCTTGGCACGGAAATATATAAGGCGCAAGAAACAGTAAATATGTCAAAAGAACTTTTATATAAAACTGCGGAAGAAATTAGAGGAGGTAAATAATATGGAAAAGAGAGTTGCGTATGCTGAATTAATAGAAACCATTGGTGAATACGGGGTAGTAAAAGTTAAGGAAGAAACGGTTTGGAATAACGGAAAAGTGTTTGGTAGCACAATCACATATGATGTTTGTTTAGAACAAGGCGAAGGAGATATCGTAGCAAGTTTTAATTATATTAAAGAAGCACGAAAGTGGGCAAAGGAGAATTAATATGATGAAGTGGGTTAAGGTAGATGACATTATTATTAGTGAGCAATTTGCAAACAGCACACCGAGGCAAGGAAAATTAAATAGGATTAGGGAACATTACAAAGAATATGGATGCGTTGATAAACCTATGGTTGTGAATCGTCAAAACCTTTTGCTTGATGGTTATAAAAGATATCTAGTTTTAAAAGAAAACAATGCAGAGTGGGCATATGTTCAAGTCAAAAGCTGGGTAAAATAAAAATGGAGGTATGAGATATGAATTGGCATGTATATAAACGAGATGACCCCAGTACTCATCCAGATATTGATTGTCCGATGTATGTATGTTGGACCAACGGAGAAAGGTATCGGTTTTACGATGCTAGATGGGATAACGAAGGCAAACACTTTATGCACGACTTGAGATGGATTTGTTTTGAAAAAGGTGATGTCTTTTATGCATATGTAGGCTATATTCCATACATTGAACAAGAATTTCATCCTATAAAATGTAGTAAAAAAGATGAAATATGTGAATATGAGGATGATGGATATTGTTTATGTGAGAAAAATTGTGAATATAAATGTCAGACAACAGAATATTTATTGGGTTTAAAACGTATTTGGAAAGACTTTGAATAAGAAAGGATATTAAATATGACTATTGAAGAAATTAAAATTGCAAATGCAACCTATAGAAGCAGAGGATCTTCCGTATTTGATAAGGATGGAAATATACGCTCTGTTGTTGCAAGATTCGTAGAAAAAAATGTAGGTAAAGACAAAAAGATTTTAGATTATGGTTGTGGATCTGAATTCATCCAGGGCAATTATCTCCGGCAATTAGGATTTAATGTCGATGGTTGGGATATTGGCTCCAATAGACCCAAAGATGGAGTAGATAAATTGGAACAGATTTATGATATCGTGTATGCATCTAATGTACTAAATGTATTGAGCTCTACATCGATGCTAATGGAAACATTAAATCAGGTTTATGATTGTTTAAAGAATGGAGGTGTGTTTATTGCAAACTATCCAGCGGCACCGAGAAAAATGGTGATAGACCGGCGGTGCTTGGAAGAAATTATTCAAAAGAGATTCGGAGGTGGTATTAGTATGGTTGGCGGTACATCATCGGCACCAATTTGGTGTGTAGTAAAACATTAAAGAATCATTATTAAAATAAGACTTGACAACACAAAATTAATATGATACAATTCATCATGAAAAGGAGTAATGCGATATGAAATTGTGTTTATACAACACCTACTCGGATAATGTGGTAGGTTATTGTAGACATCACAAGTGTTATCTTACAGTAAAGCAAATGAAGTGTAAAAATTGCCTCGGCAAACAATGTTTGCACTTGCAGAAAAATGAGACACATCAATATTGGCATCAAAGAGAGGTTTTGAAACAAAAGAAGAAAAAGAAGAAAATGGATCTCGAAAATTATGTAAACAATATCATTAATATTTAAGGAGGAATGTGTTATGAAAGAAATTCTCAAAAACATCCATAATAACCCTAGTGTATTTCAGTATTATAATGCAAATCCAGAGGGAAAGAATACTAATGATTGTGTGATTCGTTCCATTTGTGGAGTAACGGGTCGGGAATGGGATGATGTAGTGTTAGATTTGACTATGTTTGCCATTAAGCACAAGTTGATGATTGATGATCCAGATTTATATACAAAGTATCTTAAGGAAAACGGTTGGGTCAAACATAGACAGCCTAAAAAGTCTAACGGTAAGAAATATAAAGCATATGAATGGGCACCAACATTTAAAGGAGAAGCAATTGCTCATGTCGGTGCACACCATATGGTAATGATTAGTCACGGCAAAGTGTGGGATACATGGTATTCGCTTGACGGAATTGTGGGCAACTATTGGACAAAGAAGTGAGGTGATATTATGTATATGACACACAATTGGAAAGTTGGATGTTTTACTTATAATAATAAGGTATATCAAGCAGGAACAAAAGTGGCGTATAGTGGACCGTGCATCTTGAATAATAACAGAATTATAGTTAACAATTTACTTGTGAGTTTTATGTATTACGACGGTGGATATGTATATTGTCAAAACGGAGATGATATTTATAAGTTCTTAAATAATGAATTTGAGAAAAACATTGTTAGAATTGTTACTGATTATAATAAAGCACCTCCCGTGGCAAAAGAGGAGTTTTATTGGACAGATGATATGGTTACCAATACAATTTGGTATGTAATCATTATGCTTGTTGGAACAATATTTTATGATAGAATTGCAATATGGATTATTGCTACAATTATTTGGTATTTCTCTACATTTAAAAAGAAATAAGGAGGAAATATTATGAACGGAAGACTTGAAAGAGAACTTAAAGCAGAAGAAAAAATGATGGCAAGGTTGAAAAACCTGCCGTCAATCTTTACAGAATTTTATAATACTCTTGTTGCTGATGGAAAAACATATACTACATTAAATAACTATATTAATCACAATGTAGATTTTATGAACTATGTAACAAACAATAGACCGAATAATAGATTTTATAAAACGGTCAAAACAGCAAAGATTAATCAATATATGACATCAATCCGTCGTAAGGATATTAACGGAACAATTGTCAGAACAGGAGACGATATTTGTGCTGCTAGATGGACATCTTTAAAGGCATTTTTCCAGTTCTTAAAGGATTTTGACTATATCGAAGAGAATCCGATGGAAAAGACTAATAGACCTAAGATTAGAACAGAGCATAAAGTCACATACTTAACAAGAGATGAAATTGACACAGTGCTCAATGAGATTAGAACAAACTCTACGGAATCTAAGAGAAGTAGAGACTTGTGTCTTGTTTCTTTGGCTCTGTCAACTGGACTTCGTGTTAGTGCTATAACACAAATTAATATTGATGATATTGACTTCACCAATTATAGCATCAAGGTAGTCGAAAAAGGCAATAAGATTAGAGCTATTAACTTTGGAGACAATTTGGCTCAGCTAATTAAGCAATGCATCGATGATCGTGACACATATTTTCCAAATGCAGAAAGCAATGCTTTGTTCTTGTCTCAATGGAAGAGAAGAATGACAACACAAGCAGTTAGAGATTTGGTATCTAAATACACAGGCAACATACAAGGCAAGCATATTACACCTCACAAACTTCGTGCCTCTGCTGCCACAAATCTCGCAGCTTCCGGTGTGAGCATCCAGGCAATCGCAAAGGTGTTGGGACATGAAAATATCCAAACAACAAGAAGATATGTAGAAGTTTTAGACGCCGAGACAAATAAGGCAACTAATGTTCTTGACAATTTAATTTGATTGTCAAAATTTACACATTGACAAACGTATGTTTGTAGTATTAAAATAAAATTACCCCACAAGGAGTGGATATTATGTATCAAAAAGACAGAAAAGAGGAATTTATAAAAGATATAATGAGAAGTCGTGTAATCCAAAAGACAACTCTATATGCGATATTTAAAAAGTCAGAGCCTTTTGAGGAAAAATTTAAAAAGGATTGCTGTCAATTTAATAAAGAAGAAGCAATGGAAATGTTTTATGGATTCAAGTGTAAGAGTATTTATACACTTCTAAATAACAACACGATTATGAAAGCGTATAGTGCTTTTGCAGAATATTATCATGGTATTACAACCGAAAAAATATATGAACAATTTACAATTGAAGATCTGAAGCCATGTGTCGCAGAAAGTAAAAATAAATTAATAACAAGAGAAGATTTAGACGACATAAAATCACAGTTATTAAATATCGTGGACAGATGTATTGTTGAGGCGTTATGGGAGGGAATTTCCGGACCATCAATGAGAGATATTACCGGCCTTAATGAAAATCAATTAGATATAAAAAAGAAACAATTACATTTTGAAGATGGTCGCATTATAAATGTGACAGATGTCTTATTTGAAGATTTAATTGGTGCATTTAAACAAACAGAATACATTTGTTATGGAGAAACATTAAGGGTGAAACAGATGGTTGGATATGGACGACTATATAAAGAAAGAGATAATGCTCTTGGTGAACTAGACTCCGAAGACAGAAGATTTAGATGGATATATAGAAAGGTTCAGAAATATAGAGAATATGTTGGAATGCCATGGTTGACGATGAAGATAATTCAAAACAGTGGGTTTGCGCATTATCTAAAGCTTGAATTGGATAAGTCTGGACTTACATTAAAAGACTACCTCAAGACAGAAGAGGGAAAAGAATTAATGTTGCGTTACGGATATGAATCAAAATATGCGATAGATAATGTAATACACAAGTACAAAGATTATGTATAGATTAGGAAGTTGTAGTGGTATTTATGACGAGATATGATGGCATTCGGAGGGTAAAATAGAATATGAACTTAGGTATTGAAAAATTTATAGAAGAGTTAAACGAAATAAATGGTAAGCGTGTAAAGATAAAAATAGCGCATAAATTATATGGAGATCAGACAATTGAATATGACCTTTGTGTTCTTAATGACAAAGGTCGTCTTGGTTTCCGTATTAATGAACAAGAGATTTATTTAGATAAAGGGCGTATCTTGGACTATGGTATGATAAAGGGTGTGTATTTTTGGGCCGATAAAGTAATGAAGGTGGAAATACAAACAACTTAATGGTAGTGGTTAGCTACGGGAAATGGGGTGCTGAATTAGCAAGGGATACTATACAAGTCGAGGGGCTTGACAAATTGAGAAAAGTGTGATATAATACAGTCATCAAAGAAACAGCACAAAATGAATGTGTTGGAATTGGTGGGAAAGGAGAATGTTATGAGTGGGTACCGAGAAAGAAAAAACTTGGCTACAATGCACGAATTGTGGTCATATACATATAGTTGAACGGAAAATTCCAATGGAAAGATCGATTATAAATTCACATTGTGAAAGGTGTGGACATGGTAGAGCGTTAAACTGTGGGTATAGTGAAGACGATGTAGCGGAGCTACGGGATGTGTTTTTAGACGAACGTTATTTTTATTAAATCAACAATACAAAATGAATTAAAGGTACAAGAAGAAAGGAAGTTGTTATGAGGTATTTTGATATTAGGGGGAGTACTTTTGACCTATCAAGAATTTATACAAAATATACTTGATACTAGAGGTAGATTTGCTTGTGGCGATGAATATCATGAAAGACACCACATTATACCAAAATGTATGAACGGCAGCAATGAAAAAGAAAATTTGATTGATTTATATGCAAGAGAACATTTTATTGCACATAAGATGTTGGCCGATGAAAATCCAGACAATGATGGTTTAATATTAGCGTACACTTGTATGGCATTTATAAAAAGAGATGATACAGAGAGATATGAATTAACTCCAGAGGAATATGAAGAAGTGAGGATAATTCATGCGAAAACAATTAGTCGTAGACATACTGGAGAGGGAAATCCATTTTATGGGAAGTATCACACAGAAGAGACAAAACAAAAAATAGTAGAGTTCAATAGTGGAAGAGTTTATTCAGAAGAAACTCGCAAAAAGATGAGTGATTCATTAAGTGGAGAAAATAATCCAATGTTCGGTAAGCATTGGTCTCAACAACAAATAGAGAATATGAAGCAAAAAATGAATGGGGAAAATAATCCTATGTTTGGAATTTCTCCACAAGAAAGAATGAACGAAGAGACATATAAACAATGGAAAGTCCACTTACAAGAAAGCAACAAAGGTAAAAACAATCCAATGTTTGGCAAACATCACACAGAAGAATCAAAAATAAAAATAAGCGAAGCTAAAAAAGGTGTGACACATTCAGAAGAAACAAAAAAGAAACAGAGTGATGCACAAATAAAAAGATATGCAAATCCAGAAGAACGTAAAAAACAAAGTCAGCGTATGTCTGGAGAAAATCATCCGCTTTATGGACAACATCATTCTAAAGAAACAAAACAGAAAATAAGTTTTTCCAAGTCTGGATGTAATGCGAAACATACAAATCCAATTATAAATGTAGATACCAATCAGGTTTATTATTCATCAGCTATGGCTGGAAATGATGTTGATATTGATCCAAGTTCAATTTTAAAATGTTGCAAGGGGATATATAAAAACTCTGGTGGTTATAATTGGAAATATGTTTATGATTATATTACAAAAGATGGTGAAGCAATACCAGGAGCAATTACACTTGGTATCATAACAGAAGAAGAAGTTTTAATACAGTTAAATATAATAAAAGGAGATTAATTTATGAATACATTTTCGTTTGTTGGGTATCTGAAGCCCGTTAAAGATTCAGAAAAACTGAAGGGATTCACCGTGACAAATTATGATAGCGGTTGGATGAATGAGCGTCTTCGTTTTAATGTTGTTTGTGGAGACAATCGTCATCTTGTAGAGATTAATAGTGGTCGTTGGAAGCAGGAAGATAAGAATGTCATTTACGGACTTTCTAAAAGTGAGAATGGCAAAAAGGGTGAACCATTCCAGATTCCTTGGAGCCAACGTAATTCGGAAGAAATGATTGAAAAAATGGTAGGGTGGAAGGTATTTACCTGTGATACCGAAACATTCCAGCACCGTAAGGAGCTTGAGGAGAATGGCGAAACAGAGGCTCTCGAGGCTGCTAACAAGAAGCGTAAGCATTTTCTAGCAGGAACAGAATTTTGCGAACATGTTAATAAAGTTATTAATGCTGAAAAGTGTCAAAAAATGAAGTTCCGTGTTAATGGTAATATTACATATACATATAGCGAAAAGAACGATCGTTATTATAGTACCTATGAAGTCACTAAGATTTATAGAGTTGACGATGATACTCCCGTATCTAGCGAGGTTGGTATAGAGTTCTATTTTGCAGAGGGTGCAATGGATAGTTCGGATTATGCAGAGACTGGAAAAGCAGTTGTAAGTGGTTATACACCTTTCTATGACTCTGCAACAAAGAAGAATTGGTATTGCCCAATTACTCTAGCACTAAGATTTGGCACTGATGAAGCAGGCATGAAGAAGATTAAGGGATATGAAAAGATTTTCAGCAAGTTTGAAGATGATGAGATTCGTAAGATTAATCTAACTTGTCAGCAGATTGATGGCGCTCAGCGTGTGTCCATTCAGCTAGAAGACCTTGATGAAGAAACACAGGAAAATATTGAGCTAGGACTTACAACTCTTGAAGACGCAATTGCAGAAGCAGGTGGAAGTATGTATGGTGATAAGATTCAAGAGATTCGTATTGAGAAGCTAGGTCGTGGTTCTACTAAGGGATCTGAGACAACTGTGTATTCTCTAGAGGACATGAATAAGAAGCCTTTTAAGGAAGAAGAAAAGGTGGAAGAAGATGAAGAAGATGTGGATATTGACATCTTCGATGACGACGATCTTTAAGAAATAATGTAAATTAAAAGGAGATAATGAAATGGCGTTTGTGAAACCTCAGATTAATGTTATTAAGCCTGACATTAAGAATGTCAGCATTTACCTAAGATCTGTAAAGAAATTTGGTAAGTCAACTCTATTTAGAGATGTAATTGTAGAAAAATATGGTGATCCTTCTCGTGGACTATTGGTTGAAGTTGGAATGGAACACGGAGCTAATCTACTTGACAATGTAAACACTACTCATGTAGATACATATAAAGATTTAATTGAGCTACAGAAGTGGCTAGTTGAAGAAAAGGGCAAGGAGCACAATATCGAAATTGTTGGATTTGACGTTGCCGACGAAATTGTTCCTCTTTTTGATAAGGAAACAATCCGTCAGCATAATATTGACAATCCTCAGAAACAGGTTAAGAGTGTTAAGGCAGCCATGGGTGGCTATACTGCTGGCGAACAGTACAGTGCAACTCTTATGAAGAACTACTTTGATAAGATTAAGGCATCCGGCATTCAGGTTTGGTGCCTGGGTCACTCTAAGTACAAGAATATTAAAGATAAGGCAAATGTGGACAATGAGGGTTATATGCAGTTAACAAGTAATCTATCTGCCGCATATGAAGCAGCACTTGGTGATATTTTTGATGTTGTTCTTACTGGTATTATTGACAGAAACATTGAAACTGTCGGTGAGGGTGACAACGCAAAGAGATATGCAACCGATGCTATTCGTAAGCTATATTTCAGAGGTACACCTGAGATTGATGCTGGTGGTAGATTTGCGGCAGATGCAGTACCTGAATTTATGGTATTTGATAAGCCGAATATGGCAGCCGATTTTATCAAGATCGTAGAAGAGGGTATGGAAAAGTCTAAGACTAATTTCTCTGCTCCAAAGGTAACCAAGAAGTCTACTCCTGCACCCGTAGTAGTCGAGCATGTAGAAGAAGACGAGGATACACCTCCTTTCGATGTAGAAGATGATGATCTAGATGCTCCTATCGAAGTAGATTTCGTTGCACTAAGAACGGAAATCCGTAATAAGAATAAGGCGGGTACACCGGAGCAGAAGAAGGCCGTTAAGGCAATTCTAAATGCTACCGGCAAGAAGCTAGACGAACTAGAGGACATGGAAGCATTTACTAAGATGCTTGAGGTGTTCGAATAAAACACTTACGGTGGGGTGGGAAACCACCTCACCAATTTTATAATGTAAATAAATATGTACAAAAGCGTCTATTTTGTAAATATTTATGAACATTAAAGGAGGTATAAAAGATGCGAGCAAAATGTCGTATATGTGGTGAACCGCTAGATACAAATACAGCATATTTGGTGGTGACAAATGGAAAGAAAGCATATTTCTGCAGCCAGGAAGAATATGAAACAGAGCAACAAAAAAAGAAAAAGGCAGCAGAGGATAAGGACAAAGTATATAGATTAATCTGTGATATTATCGCACGGAAAGAGATTACCAACACGGCTCTATTTGCAGAATGGAAAGTGTGGAATAAGGTTGCTGATAATGAAAAAATCGGCAAGTATTTGGAGGAAAATAAAGAATATTTATGTGGTGTAATTGCGAAGCTAGATAATAAGGAGTTCAATCGGATTAGATATTTAAGTGCTATTTTGAAGAATAAGTTGGGTGATTTTAAGCCAAGTGTGGTTGTAAGGGAAGAAAAACCTACAGAACCTAAAATTGAAACCAATACAAGAAGTGATATTGGCTTAAGAGTTAATAAGAAAAAGAAAAGTGTGAGACGTAAGGGATTCGCAGAAATGGAGGATTGATGTATGGATAAAAATGTATTCCTGTCTGGAGTATGTGACAAATATCCGGAAATGCTATTAAAAAATCGAGTACAAATTGAGGGAAATGTAGTTGGCGTACTTTGGTCTGAGCCAATGCTAATTTCAGATTATAATCTTAAGGCCAGTGAATTTATCACGAAAGATGGGCGTTTCTTCTATAGCGTCGCAAAGGTTTTAAGAGAAGAACATCGTTTAAGCGAATTTGATGAAGCTGCGGTTGCAACACATCTGAGTGCTGAGGTCATGGAAAAGTTAGAAGAACGCGGTGGATATTCTAGCATTCGTAACATTATGGACATTTCGAATACAAGAAATGCACCTAGTTATATTGATGCGCTTAATAAGTCAAACTTGTTCTTAAAGTTGCACTCCTCTGGATTTCCTGTAACTTCTGAAGTAGATGATGGAAGTGGTAAAAAGATTATTCCTTTTCAACATTGTAAAAATTTTGATTGCCAGGGAGTAAGTGATTGGTTTGATTCTCTGCTGGTCAAGCTATCTAAAGACGAAGGGCACAATAGTAAAGTTATTGAAGAAAAACTAGATTTTATAATTACAGATGATCTATTGGAAAACTTAGAAGAAGGACAGCTAGTTGGTACAAGTTTTGGACATATTGATGATACAAATGTACACGGCAATCCAATTAGAGTATTTCCTTGGTTAGATTCAGAGGTGTGTTCTTTAAGACATAAGACTACAACCGCGCTTTGTGGTTATAGTTCAACAGGTAAATCTATGCTTTTATGTGAGATTATGCTTGCGCTAATTTCAAACGGCGAAAAAGTGTGCATCGTATCCAATGAGATGGATAGTACGCCTTATTATCTGAACTTTATTTCATTTTTAGCATATAGAAAATTTAGATATGCTCACTTGACAAGATCTAAATTGCAGAGTGGTGACTTGAATGACGAAGACAGAAAAGTTCTTGGACGAGTAAAGAAATATTTTAATGAGAATTTTGCAAAATATATTGTATTTTATCAAATTACAGACTCAGACATTCAGCTAGTTAAGAGAAAAGTCAAGTATGCAGCACTTGAACTTGGTTGCAGTGTATTTTGGTATGACACTATGAAGGCAGATATTTCTGACTATAATAAGGATCAGCCTAATTATTTGTCATTAATCAGAGACAGCAGAGAGATTGATGCGCTTGCAAAAAAGTATGATTTGATTGCAATTGTTTCTCTACAGATTTCTTCTGCAACCAAGGGTCGTGCCTGGATTGATGAGGGAACTATCAGCCAATCTAAACAGGTTATCGAAGTAATGGAAAATTGTTGGATGTTGCGTAATTGTTATGGCGCTCCAGAGACAGATCAAAACGGAAGGTACTACTTAAACCCTTTCCAAAGAAAGAAGAAAGATGGTAAGTGGGTCAAAGAACCATATATGATGGACCCTAATGCAAATTATAAAGTTCTATTTATTACGAAAAATAGAGCTGGCAGCAACTCCGAGTCTACTGGTGAGTGTTTGCTATTAAAGGCAGATACCCATATTGCAACATTTCATGAAGAAGCGTGGTGCACACCGTCAAGAGCATTTATCGGAGCGACCACAAATTAAAAAGCAATATTGAAAGGACAGCTAACAATATGGGAAAACATTTAACACGAGAAGAGTACGTAGAGCGGCTGAGTGTTGCGAATCCAAATATAGAGCTTACCGGAAATTTTTTAGGAGTAAGTAAAAAAACGATGCATAAATGTAAAATTGATAATTGGGAATGGTCGGCATATCCAGATTTATTGTTACTTGGACACGGCTGTCCAAAATGTGCGGGAAATCTAAAATTGACACCAGAAGAATTTGCTAACAGAGTGTATGCAATCAACAAGGATGTTGAAATTGTAGGTCAATACATCAATATGGATACACAAGTATTATGCAGATGTAAAATTGATGGGCATATATGGCCAGCTTATCCTCGTGTTTTGTTAAGAGGTGGCGGTTGCCCTATGTGCGGAAGAAGAAAAATTGGACAAGCATTACGGAAGACGCATCAACAATATGTTGAAGAAGTGAACGAAATCAATCCAGACATTCGTGTTGTTGGTATATATGAAAAAGACAATGAGGCATTGTTACACGAGTGTTTGATTTGTTCGTTTCAATGGCCAGTAACTCCAAGCAATGTATTAAGAGGACAAGGATGTCCTGTGTGTGCAGGTAAAAAAATTGGACAACCACCAGAATATCGAAATAGCATATGGGCGTCTGAGCATAAAGAATTTTTTGAAAAATTTATGACAGAAGAACAAATGAAAACAACAATGCCACATAGCGGCAAATCTGTTGTAGTAAGATGTCTGGATTGCGGAAGGGAAAAAGAAATAATTCCATATAATGTGTCATATTCTAGATCTATTCGTTGTGCCTGTGGAGATGGTATGAGTTACCCAAATAAATTTATGTTCAATTTATTAGAACAGTTGCATATAGATTTTATACCAGAGTATACAGATGATTGGACGGAGCGTTATAGATATGACGATTTTATTCCGAGTGCTAAATCTATTATTGAAAACCATGGAAGGCAACACTATGAAGAAGTTCCGTTCACTCAAAGAACATTAGAAGAAGAACAAATGAATGACGAGGATAAACGTTGTTTAGCGATTAATAATGGGATACAAAATTATATTGTGATAGATTGTAGGCGAGTAAATATAGATTGGATTAAAAAATCAATTATGAACAGTAAACTTCCGGAACTATTGAAGTTTAGAGAATCCGATATAGATTGGGATCAGTGTGATGCGTTTGCTCAAAAGAATTTGGCAAAAGAAGTATGTGAATATTATAACGTAAATACACATGTATTGATACAGGATATCGCGAAATATTTTAATTTAAGTAGAAGCACAATTAGAAAATATTTAAAAATTGGTACGCGGCATAACTGGTGCAATTATCAGGCAACGGAAAGCCGGAAGCATAAAGGCCAAATTTTATCTGGTAGAAACGGCTCAACCGCAGTAATATTATATTGCGTGGATAATCATCAGGTATTCGGATGCCAACAAGAGGTAAAAGATACTCTAAATATAAAAAATACTAGCCATATTCCTGATTGTTGCTCTGGAAAGAGAAAAACCGTTGGTGGGCATCAATTTAAGTATTTATACGACCAAATTCGTAAAGACGGCACAATAATCCCTGGAGCAATAACACTCGGTCTTATCACAGAAGAAGAGGCTCTCCGAGAACTAAGTAATTGTACTTGACAAATTAAAAATTTTATGCTAATATTAACAACACAAAATTAATGTAGGAGGTGAAAAATGTGCTCAACAAAATCAAAGAAATGCTTATAGAAAATCCAGAGAAACTAGTAGAATTACTAGAACACTTCTCGTTTGAGCACATTAATCACCGAAATACGGAAATAAGATTTGCACGGTCTGATGTGGGCGGTGCAAACATCTCTATTCGGTTAAAAAATAATCCATATTGTGTGGTTTCAGATTGGCCTAGGGGAGTAAGCACCGATATAATCAGCTACATCATACAAGAAAAATCGGTGGAATTTAGAGAGGTTTTACAGACAACAAAGAAAATTTTAGGATTGGGTAACGACTGGCGACCACAACAGAGAAAAGCTTTGTTTGCGGGTATTTATGATAGCATAACTCGCCCAAACAGAGAATTTCAGCTTAAAACATATGACGAATCAATCCTTGACAAATATGAAAAAGTTGGGAATTTACGCTTTTTAAAAGATGGGATTGGTTTAGATGCCCAAAGGTTTTTTGGTATTAGATTTTCAATTGAAGACAATGCAATAATTATTCCTATATACAACGAATTTGGAGATTTAATCGGTGCAAAGGCTCGTATTAATGGCGATCCTCAAGAGGGAGAAAGTAAGTATTATTATCCAATTCCAGTTGCTGTGAGTAACACACTCTATGGCTATGCGGCTAACTATCAGTATCTATATGGTGCCGATACTGTCTATGTAGGAGAATCTGAAAAATTTTGCCAACAGCTATACACAATGGGAATTAGAAATTGTGTTTCCATGGGAAGTCATTCCTTAAGCGAAAAACAGGCAAAACTATTGCTTCAACTTGCTCCGAAATCCATTACATTTATGTTAGACGACGGACTAGATTTATCCGAAACAAAAAGAAATGTAGATATGATTAAAAGTGTATCATCTATGATGCAAGTTGATATGTATTTTTTTGACCATACCGAATGTCTTGAACTTGGCCATAAGGATTCACCAAGTGATCATGGAATTGAGGTATGGAACGAAATTATTGAGCATTATATTAAAAATGCAAATGAATTGGAGGTAACGGATGAATTATAAACTATACGAAAATTCATTAAACGATACAGAAAGAGTGGTTGAAACAATTCTTTTAAACAGAGGAATTGCTAATCCTGATACATATCTTAATTTAGACTCTTCCTGCTGTAATGAATACGAAAATTTAAACAATATTAACGATGCGGTTAAATGCTTTGATAGGCATTTTGAAAATAAAAATAATATCGCAATTCTCGTGGACTGTGATCCCGATGGTTATACAAGTGCGGCGGCAATCTATAATTATATAAAACGGTTGGATGAAAACTATCCAATAAAATATATTATTCACGGTAACAATAAAGCCCACGGACTTAGTAAAATGGGCAAAGGAGATTTTGATTTACCGGAAGGCACAAAACTATTCATAATTCCAGATGCTGGCTCTAATGATGTACAACAACTAAATGAACTTGTAGCAAATGGAACTGATTGTATCGTGCTTGACCACCATGAAATTGAGGATTGGGTTGGAGAATGTAAGGCAATTGTTGTAAACAATCAAGCAAGCGATAACTATACTTGTAAAGATTTTTCAGGTGTTGGAATAGTTTATGAATTTTTAAGAGCTTTAGATGATTATTATCTCTATGATTATGCAGACGAATTTTTAGATCTTGTTGCATTTGGTAATATTTCTGATGTTATGTCTATTAAAAATTATCAAACTCGTTACTATATCGAAAAGGGTATGAGTAATATAACCAACAAATTCCTAAAAGCACTAGACAAAGCACAGGAATTTAGCACAAAGGGTGAAATTAATATTCATAACATTTCTTGGTATTGGACACCTATTTGTAACGGTATGATCAGAATTGGTAGTCTTGAGGATAGAGACTTACTGTTCAGAGCGTTTATTGAAACAGACGAAGTATTTCCATACAAAAAGCGTGGTGGAGATACTGTGGATGAGGATATTTACACTCGTGCTGCAAGATTGTGTAAGAATGCTAAATCTAGACAAGATAAAATGCGTGACGATTTATGTGAAACACTTAAAGCAGATGTAAATCCAGAAGATAAAGTTGTTATGCTTGCGGCCCAGGATGATGTAGATCCTGGTATAATTGGATTGGCTGCAATGCGAATTGCAGATTGGGCAGGCAAGCCTTGTATTATTCTTAGAGAATATTCTAAGGGCGTTTATGGCGGTAGCTGTAGAAACTGCAATAATTCTCCGGTTAAAGATCTAAAGGAATTATTAGATTCAACACGACTTTTTAACTGGAATATGGGCCATTCTAACGCCTTCGGAACAGAAATTTACGAAGAAAATCTTATTGATGCTAGAGACGCACTTAATGATGCCCTAGAAAATATCGAATATGATGATACAATTTATTGTGACTTTGTTTTAAACTCTGAAGATATCGAGGCTGATTTTATTCTTGCTATCGACCAGAGCAAATGGATTTATGGTCACGGCATTGAAGAACCGGTAGTGGCAATTGAAAATGTCAGAGTAGCATTAGAAGATTGCATTGTCATGGGTGCAAATGCAGATTCAGTATCTATGGTGTCTAGTGGTATCAAATATTGTAAATTTAAGTGTAAACAGAACGATGATTTACTTGACTTTGCTAATGGGTATATTGCTAATGAACTAGTGCTTAATGTTGTTGGCAAGGTCGGTATTAATGAATATAAAGGTACTCGGACGTTCCAATTTATTATTGACAATTATGAGATTGTGTCTATGTCTTGACAAATTATAAGATTTATGATATAACAATACAAAATTAATGACTTGGTGGTGAAAGTGTGAAAAATTATGATATGAATCAATTATGCCTAAGAGGACTAAACAGCACATTCGAGCTATTGACAGAAGAGGCAGATGTGCATTTAGTTTCTACGGAAGACGGTGGATATACCGAAACAGTATACCAATGGGTATATCACGATTGGAAAAATAATAATACAATAAGGTTTACATACACTTCTAATTTTGGATTGGAAGAAAATAGTGATAAATACTTACTACAAATTGTAAATGGAATTCGAGATTCAGCATATTGGTATTTAATTAATACACTGAACAATAATACGGCATTAATCGTAGAATGGTCAGCCATCCCTGATACTTCTAGTGATTATAAAATAATTCATCCTGGAGTAGATAATGAGGTAACAAAATCCATCCACCAAGTATCGTATAAATATATGGAAGCAACTAAAGATGGACTGAGATTATTAAAGGTATAATAGGTGGTGAATAAATGAGATACAATAACTATCATAAACACACAATGTATTCAAATTTACGGACACTTGACTGTATCTCCAAGCCTATTGACTATATCAATCGTGCAAAGGAGCTTGGACATACTACATATTTTACAACCGAGCATGGCTATCAAGGTAATATCTTCGAAGCTCATACTCTATGTAACGATAACGGTCTTAAATGTATTTATGGTGTTGAGGCATATTATGTTGACGATATTAATGATAGATCCTCTCGCGCAATGTACCATATTATCCTTATCGCAATGACGGAAAGAGCAAGAAATGAAATCAACAAAATTATGTCCACGGCAAATACTGATGGATATTATTACAAACCTAGAATTGATCTTGGCATGTTGCTATCATTAACTCCTACGGATACTGTAGTTACAACAGCATGTGTAGCAGGTAGAATGTTTAAGGACGGCTGGGAAGAAGAATTTTTAAAACCTGTGCAAAATCATTTTAAGAATAACTTTTTTCTAGAGGTGCAGGCACATGTGGATAGCAAACAAAAAGAACACAATCAAAAAATTCTTGATGTTCATAGAAAATATAACATTCCTATTATTCACGCAAATGACTCTCATTATATTTATCCGAGTGATGCAAAAAACAGAGATTTATTCTTGAAAGCAAAAGGAATTGTATATGAAGAAGAGGGTGGTTTTATTCTAGACTACCCTGATTCTGATGAAATTTTTAGAAGATATGAAGAACAAGGTGTTCTTACAAAAGATGAAGTAGAAGAGGCATTGACTAATACTTTGATTTTTGATAAGTCTGAGGGCATTCATATCGACAAGGAATTTAAAATTCCCAAGGTTACAGATGGTGATAGCAATAAAGTTCTTAAAAAACTAATCAACGAAGGATGGGCAAAAGAAAAAAATAATGTTCCAAAAGAAAAGTGGAAAGAATATATTGAACAAATCAAGTATGAGTATAAAATCATAGAAGATTGTGGTATGGCTGATTACTTTATTCTGGACCATTACATTGTTAAAAAGGCAGTAAATGAATACAATGCTATCCTAACTCGAAGTGGAAGAGGTAGTGCTGTTTCGTTCTATGTAAATAAGTTACTAGGACTGACAGAGGTTGATAGAATTAGTGCACCAATTACTCTTTATCCCACTAGATTTATGTCTGCAGAGCGTATTCTATCTTCCAGGTCGTTACCAGATATCGATCTTAACTGGTCGGACGTCACTCCGGTTATCCAGGCAAGTAAAGATATTCTTGGTGAAGATGGAATCTATTATATGATTGCTTATAAGCCTCTTCAAGAATCTTCTGCATTTAGACTTTGGTGCAAGGCTAACGATATGCACATTTCAGAATATGATGAAATTGCTAAAAATCTAGAAGAATACGAAAATCATCAAGACTGGAAACAGCTTATTGAAGATAGCAAAATATTCCGTGGAGTTGTAGAAAGCGTTGCACCGTCTCCTTGTTCATTCTTACTTTCCAATGATAAGATTTCGGAAATTGTTGGATTGGTCAAGGTTGGTGATGTAACCTGTTGTTGTCTTGATGGATATAATTGTGATGTGTATAAATATCTAAAGAACGACTATTTGACGGTTATGGTTTATCAAATTATCGATGAGGTATATAAACTCGTTGGCAGACCAATCGATGATATTAATACTCTTATCAAGAATTGTGATGATAAAGTATGGGATATTTATGCAAAAGGTTTGACAACAACAATCAATCAGGCAGACTCTGACTTTGATAAACAAATCCTAAAGAAATATAAACCGAAGAACTTGGCTGAACTTTCAGCATATGTTGCAGCAATTAGACCAGGTTTCGCTTCGTTGCTTAATAACTTTGTTGAAAGACTACCATATACAACCGGTGTCAAGGATCTTGATGATATTCTAGAAGATTCTTTCCATTACCTAATTTACCAAGAGTCAATTATGAAGTATCTTGTTTGGTTAGGTATTGAGGAAAAGGGTACCTATGATATTATTAAGAAGATTGCAAAGAAAAAGTTTAAAGAAGATGAACTTAAAGAGTTAAAGACACAACTGTTAGATGGTTGGGTTAAGAATGTTGGCAAAGAAGAGGGATTTAATGAAACATGGCAGGTTGTCGAAGATGCGGCTCATTATTCTTTTAATGCTTCACATAGTTTATCAGTTGCCATTGATAGTCTTTATGGTGCTTATTTGAAAGCACATTATCCTCTTGAATATTTTACAGTAGCACTATCTCTATATAGTGGAGACATGGATAGAACGGCTAATCTAATTTCTGAAATGAATTATTTTGGGATAGAGTTAAAGCCTATTAAGTTTAGGCACTCTAATGCGAATTATAATATTGAGAAAGAAACAAATAGTATTTATAAGGGTGTCGGTGCCGTAAAGTACTGTAATGAGGAAGTTGGAAACAAGCTTTATGAGTTTAAAGACCAACATTTCGACTCTTTCTTGGATTTATTAGAAGTATTCCCTGGTAATAGCCGCCAACGAGAAATTCTTATAAAATTAGGATATTTTGAAGAGTTCGGTGGCACTCTAAAGTTACTTAAGCTCTGTGACTTATATGACCTTTATCACGGTAAAAAGCTACTGAAAAAGGATAAGTTAAACCTACCTATCGAACTAGTTGAAAAATATGCTATTTCAGAAACGGCAAAGCAGTATAAGTTTGACGGTCCAAGTATGGATGCCTTGTTACGAGAGTTTGCGGATATGATACCAGACGGCGAAATTCCTCTTCGTACTAGATTGGAATCTGAGGCAGAATATCTAGGATATATCTCTTATACTAATCTTAAATTCCAAAACATTGGGTTTATATTAGATATTAACACTAAATATAGTCCCAAAATTATGATTTATCATTTAGATACTGGTACGACTACAACATATAAATTATCCAAGGCTGCATATCAGAAGAATCCTTTTGATAAAGGACAAATCATTAACTTTTATTCACAAGAAAAACCTAAGAGTAAGCTTGTTGATGGTGCGTGGGTAAAAACTTCCGAAATGGAGAAATGGATATCAAATTACTTAATTAAGCAAGATTTATAAATAACAACCAAATTGGGTGGAGTAACTTTGTTTATTCTGCCCAATTGACATTTTGGAAATATTTGCTATAATAACAGTACAAAATTAATTGAGGTGATTCCAATGAATAATAAACTTCAGAGATGTCCTAATTGTGGTGGTGAACCACGCCTTCGTTCCAAGAAAGGTTCATCTTGGCGTTTTTGGTATGAATGTTTTGGCGATTGTTGGACTCAAACAGATAAGTATGCAGATGAAAAAGATGCAAGAGCAGAATGGAATAGCATCAAACAAAGAGTTACAGAACCAACTGCTAAGAGTGGTTATTGTCCAATTTGCGATGAAGTGATTGAAGTATATAGTGGGCTAATTATGTGTGATTGTCCTACATGTGGACATCATGTAGCTTTGCGTGAAGACTAAAATACGAACTTTAAGTGGTGATTAAGATGAAAGTCTGGAAAACAATTTACGAAGAAAAACCATCTAAGTCTGGAGAATATAGGGTAAAAACCGATAAGCCATTCTCATCTATTAAGTATGCATATTATGATTTAATGCAAGATAGTTGGTATTCTGATGATGGTTTGTGGCTTCAGATGTGTATTACATTGTATGTAACGCATTGGGCAGAAATAGATAATAAATAAAATTAGACTTTTAAACAACAGAAAGGGATTATAGAAATGAAAATTGTTTTACTTTTGTTGCATATTGTATCTGCAATTAGTTTTGCAGCATGTGCTGTTATTAGTACGAATATTGTTACAGAAATTTGCTGTATGATTGCCACTGTTTCTTGGAGTATGTGTACTGGAATGGATATTTGTGACTAATGTTAAACAAATAAAATTTATGTTTTAAGAGGTAACAATATATGCATCAAACATTTACAAAAGAACCACTCTATATAGATGATGTAGTGGTTTATCTAAAGAATGAAAGAACTGGAAGTAGCACAATTAGAAAGTGTAAGTTTATTGGTCATGTCGTTGATTTTGACAAAACAAGAGTTAAGATTAGGCAACTTTCTAAAGCAGACAAGTTTGTTACACCTGAAGAAATACAAGATTACGGAGAAGTGATGGTTTATCCTCATGAAATTGTAAATATTATTATTAGCAAGCATGATAGAGATATAACCGAGACACTGGCACAGGTAAACGAAGTTGTAGATGAGTATAGAACTGAACTTGAATTTACAAGAAAGTTTATTCATGAACACGGATTAGAATTTGAACTTGCATCTGCATGGGATAAACACATAAAAACAAACTTTTAAGAGGTAGATATGGATTTTCATGAATGGATGACATTATCAGAAAAAGCAGTTGGCAAAGAAGGTATGGCTGTATTTGAACAGTTTGTACTTGGCAATATCTCTTTTGAAGAGTGTCTTAAAGAAATGTACGAAGTAATGACAGAAGAAAATATGTGTAAACTTGCCATGTTTATGGAGGTAGTTAATGAGAAAAGCAGTATTGGTAATTGATATGCCAGAGACTTGTGGTAAGTGCCAGTTGTGTCAAGGCGTTGCACTGGATGGAGACTATGTATGTTCCATTCTTGATGAAGATGGTAATAAGCGTGGTTATGATGATGGTAAATATGGTAAGCCAGATTGGTGCCCTTTGGTTGTAGCGCACGAATACGAGCATGGACATTGGTTCTTGTTAGATGAATGTGCTAATGCTGGCGTTTATTGTTCCGTGTGTCACAAGAAAGTTTATAAGGAGTATTATGCGAATGTAAAGCCGAAGTCTAAGTTCTGTCCTCATTGTGGAGCAATTATGGATTGCGAATTTGTGAGGCTATAAAGGAGAAATCAGATGACAGAATTATATTTTGGAATTAAATTAGTTGGCATTGCAATAGCAGTTGGGCTGTTCGTATTAATCTTCTTATCAATTTTTATCAAGATTTTAGTTGCTTCAATTAAAGAAAGTAGGATTGAAAAATACTTAATATCAATTGGATACAAAAGAGAATTGATTAGTACGGCATCTGTGGGAACTAACCATACTTACGGGTATAAAAGAGTGAAAGATGATGGATGGCATGATATTATTCGTGATTATGAATTAAAGAATATGTCTGTCAAACAAGTGAAAAAGAAGTACACATAAAAATAAAATTTTAAATGGTGGGAATATGGATATTATAGTGGAAACGAAAGACGGCGTGGTAATACAAATTGGTTGTGGGGCAACATATATTATGGATGATGGACGAGAAATAACATATGAGCAGATGATGATGTGGCTTATCGAAGGTTCATTAAGACAACATGGTTTTTATCCATATAAGGCTCAGACATCTAAATCTTATAGTAGTAACAGTAATTATGCCGCTCGTCATACTCGAAATTTACTGACAACAGCAGCGGTAATGGCAGCAATTTAACTAATAAAAATAGAGTTTTAAGAGGTAAATATGACTAATAAATCATTAGAATATGTAAGAAAGAGAATTGAAGATGGTAATTGTCGTAATATGCCAGCAGAAGAATTTAAGGATATGTACACAATACCATTCAAGTCTTATTTCTTAGAAGGTCGTGGAGACTATATGATTCTTGCTGTGAAGAAAGATAGTGATGATATCTTAGTAGACTTAACCTATTCTCCCGATGCAGAGTTTAACTATTTCATAACCGAGTCTTGTGTTTGTGATGGCACACTTATGTTTATGAATGAGTTAATGACGAACATCCTAAAGAAGATTGGGCGGCTGCAAACTTGTTATGCTCCTGCACTTGAAGGGATTTCACAAGATGAATTTAATAATGGCAACTATATGATACATTATGAAGTTGGAGATTTTATTGCTAACTCTTGCATCATTGAACCTCCGTACAAAGATAAGCTTTGGATGTGTGATAGATTTACCGTAATGCTGCCAGTTAAGTTTACAATTGAGAAGCAATAAAAATAGAGTTTTAAGAGGTGATAATATGTACGAACCCATTTGTTTTGTTTGTGGCAAATTAGTTACAGAAGCCGATGAATTTATTTGGCATGGACTTGACGGAGATAAAATCCATAAGAAATGTGAAAAGAATTTGCAAAAGGCTTATGACAGCATTAATAATATGACAGACGAAGAGTTTGGCAAATATCTGTTGGGACAATAAATATAGTTTAAGAGGTATAACATATGAAAAAAGTATATTTAATTTGCCCCAAGTGTGGATGCCGTATAATTTATAAAAATTGGTTTGATTGGGTGTGGCATACGCCGTTCCACTGGTTTTGGAAGCGTTTGACACCGTGTGGTCATTGTGGAGAATATTCTTATATGAAAAGAGAGAAGTAATTATGGATAAAGCTATTTTAGTAATTGATATGCCAGAAAGCTGTAGTAAGTGTCCTTTGTTTGGTGGTTTTTATAGTGACATGTGCTGCAAAGGTTTGAATAATAAGGGTATCAACTACCCTTATCCAGAAGATTTTAGACAAGATTGGTGTCCTCTCAAGCCAGCACCAGAATTGCAATATGTATGGTCTGACGACGACGATTGGATAATGGGATATAACAACTGTGTGCGTGAGATTATGGGAAGAGGAGAAGATTATGAATGATGTGATTAAAAATCTTTATACTCTTTTCGATGTTGCATTTGAAGAGAATATGAATGGTCGCGGAACAGACATTACGAGGATGGTAACTACTTTTGTTCCTGATGCTATTCAGAATTTGCAAGCGTATGAAGCTATGTTTAAGAACAAAGAAAGATGGATGGAGTGAGTTCGAAATATGAAAAAAATTCATTGTGATATCTGCGGCAAAGAAGTTAAAAGTGATAGTCCTATAAACAAGATTTGGGATAGCGAATTGTTTATAGATACGGATGATAACTACATTGAAGATGTATGTGAGGAATGTTTTAAGTGGATTTATTGTTGCATCAATATGATGAAAAAAACTGGATGGAGACCTGACTTTCACGAAAAGTTGGAATCTGATAGCGTATGGGAAAGAGATATGGCTGGATACGCATTGGAGAAATTGGAAGAAAAGACAAAATTGAAACTGTTTTAAAAGGTTGGAAATATGAAAGTTAATGATAGACAGCTTATTATTGATGTATCCAGTATAGACAAAAGCAGTTTTGAAGCACTAATGTACTTCGCACAAGATAACGAACATACCCCTATCGGAAAGCTTATAAATGAATGGATTGATAATGTTGCATGGGATGTTGCAGCTTGGTATATTGGTGATGATTTATAAATCACACACAAGAAGAATTAAAGAGGTCATATTTTATGAAGAAGACAGATATTTTAACTGGTCGTATTATACAAAGGGTTATAGAAGAAAGGTCAAATGGCGATAGAGAGATAAACATATGTCACGGAGTTGATAAGTATTGTAACCTTGAAAGACTTATCAACAATCTCTTTGAATATTTTCCTAATAGCAAAATTACATTAAAACAACTTGCGTTTGGATATGAATTACACATAAACACAAAGTTTTAAGAGGTGCATTATGACCGAAGAGAGATTAAAAAGAATGATCCAAAGAGCTGAACAAAATTTGAAAGATTTAAAAGAAAGAGAAGAATATCTTTCAAAACATGGATATTGGGATATTGGCTATTTCACAGGAAAGATAAGTGTTTTAGAAGAATGGTTGGATGAGATAAGCAAACAAAACTAAAGTTTTAAATGGAGGTTATTATGGAACAAGTTCGTGAAAGAATGTACAATCTTTGGGATATAATTCAAGAGTTAGATGCCCGTGTTGGATGCAACTCCATAAATGCAAACCTTAGACAGTTTTCGTGGGAACAACTTTGCCAAGAAGCAAAAGATATTTTGCAGTGGCTTAAAGTTTATGGGTAATAAAATCAAAGTTTTAAGTTGAGGTATGAGTATGTATAAGATTTTCGAAGTTACATATAATGATGGCGGATGGCACAGCGGAGATTTGCCACACTTCTTTTACATTGCTAAGAGCAAGGAAGATGTTATTGCTAACAGTAAAAAATATCAAGATTATCTTGAGAGACAGAACAACTGGGGTGGTGACATTTGGCTTCACGAAGTGTCTGGATTAGTGCATAATTTTTATTTTGAAAATTTGGAAGACTTTGATATTGAGATAACCGTGCATAAGAAAGATTGATGCACATAAAAGTAAAGTTTTAAGTGGAGGAAAACAGATTATGATTATTACTTTGATTGGTTTAGGTTTACTTATTGTTGGAATTATTTTGGCTATTGTGAATGCCAAGGTGTATTTTGAGAATTGGAAAGTTCATGATGGGATTGAGTGGATTAAGTTTCCTGCACTTTTTTTGGCTCAATTATAACAACTGCTTCCATTGTGATTATCCTTATTAATGCAACTATTTACGATGTTGAATATCAAAATATGTTACATACAAGAGAAATGTTGGAATATCGAATTGAGCATATGGAAGAAAACATTACCGGAAACGAGATGCTCTACAATGACATCGTAGAATTTAACAACACATTAAGAGCAGAAAAGAAGTGGGCAAACAATCCGTGGACTAGCTGGTTTAATAACCAAGATATTGCTTCTATTGATTATATTGAATTGAACAAAAATTAAGAGGTTAAAATGTCAAGATGTTATAAAAACTGCAAACACAATTGGTGCGGCGGATACTGTGATAAATATAAAGAATTAGTATTAACTTCTCGTAGTATATATCATTATGGCTTATTGCTACATCCACTTGAATACCTGTCTATATATTATGACTATGAAAAGAAAGATATTAAGCACTTAATTGAAATTGCAGATAAGTTCGCCAATGACGATGCTTCAAAAAACATTGTCAAACGGTATAAACAAAATGGTTATATTTCTTTTAAGCAAAGAAAGTTGTTAATATATAAGTTATTAAATTGTTGTTATGAGGACAAAGAGTATGGGAGGTAAAATTATGCGAAGAATAAAAGATATTATGGATGTAAAGCAAGATGTTCTTGATAACATTTTAGAGGTTAAAGTATTTAACAATAACATTTTGCTTGTTGACCGTTATTCTGGCGAAGCTGTAAAGATAGGCGAGATTAAAAACGGTAAATAAAAGATTATTTTTAAGAGGTGATAATGGTGGCAGATATTAATATAGGACTGCTAAAAGATAAATTATATCCTGTTGCTAAAGCGCTGTTTATTATCGGAGAAACTCTTGTCGATGTAAGCAAACAGCATATTAGTGCGGAAGATGCTATAAATAAGATTCGTTCTTATATGTATCAAACGGATGTAATTGGGTCTAGATTATGTGTGGATCAGTTAATTGAGGATTGTATGGAGCCACAGGTATATAATTGGTTTGAAGATTATGGTAAAAGATATCTTGAAGTGAACGGATTTGACTATCCAGACTGTTGCGATGAATGTTCTAATAATCCAAAAAACGGAGGCTCTGGAATTTGTAATTGCACTCTGCCATATATGCAAAATCCTACAACTTATACTGTTCCATATAGTGATTCTTGTATGGCTAATAATACTGGTGGATATGTATATACAACAAGTACAAAGCTACCAGATGCGTTAAAGTCAACTGTAAATATTGCAGAGGCGGTTGAAAGAACTAAGCAGTATATAAAGGAGTAATGTATGTATATTTACGAAGACCATATGGGTGGTTTATATACTTCAGACCGTTCATTAAGTTATGAAGAAAGACACTGTGAGACTTGTGGAGACACTGACTGGCTGGTTGGTTATGCTGCAACTAGAGAATCTGCTTGGAACTTATTAAAGAGCGGCACAAATATTGATGGCTGTGGTGGTTGGGATTATGAATATGTAACGCAGTTTTTAAATAGCAATTGGGAGGAATAGGTTTGGGAGAATTTAAGAAATATGCTTTTCCAGGCACTTGCAGTGTCTGTGGAAAGAAAACGGACGTAGTTGTATGCGCATCTGCATTTGGTGCGACAACCTATGCTTATTGTGAACGCTGCCTAAGTAATGACTTAGAGCCATATGATGCCATGGTTTCTTATATTAGTTGTGCGGGATATTTCCCGGATGATATTAATGAGCCATATCAGAATCTGTGTAGACATATTTTAAAAGGGCTTGGTATTTCAGAAGAAAAGTTTATTGAAGATGTGAAGAAAGCAAATGATGATTTTTATGAATTTGCAAAAGAACAAGGATTGTGTGATGACTTTGATTTTCCAGAACACGACTATATGAAATTTAATTGTCCTGAGTGTGGCACACCGTTAGAAGTCTATGCTGATTATCTGATTGAAAAGCATAGTGGGGAATTTGATGCTTTTGATTTTGAAAGTCGCAATCTGATTAGACACTGTAAGAATTGTGGATCAGACTGGGAAAATGAATGGTGGACAGAGAACGGTGATGTTGGTGAAACAGATTTGAAAAGAAAGTTTTGGGGTTGAGAATATGTATTTTGATGATAAAATTTTTGTAGAAGAAGTTAAAAAATACAATATAACAGACCCTTTAGAAATTCTTAATTGGTATCGAAATCTTTATTATAAAGAAGGTAATCATACTGAGCACGGAATTGTAGCTGAGGCTATTAATGATTTGTTTATGAATTTGAAAGATAATGGTTGCAAACTGATGGAGGGTTAATATGAGACATTGGTATGACAAAGAGTTTAATAGTATTATATGTGAGCCTAATTGTGCAGACGAGTGGCTTTGGCATATTTGGGCAATCGGACTAGACTATGACGGATGCAGCACAGTGGAATCTTTAAAGGGGCTAGTTGACGAACTGGTTGATATGGTGTTAAAAGCAAGAGACTGTCTTCATGATGGAAAGCTATTTGAAGATAAATATGAAAGTGCTAAGAGTTATGAAGCTGCACTAGAAGAAAGAAAGAGGTGTGAAGATGGTTAAATTATTTTGTATATCAGACATACATGGATTTTATGACGAAATGATTGAAGCACTAAATAAGGCAGGATTCGATAAGCATAATTCTGATCATTGGTTAATTTCTTGTGGTGACAATTTTGATCGTGGTCCACAACCTGTTGAAGTTATGCAGTATTTAATTGGATTGCCTAGAAAAGTTCTTGTTAGAGGTAATCATGAGTCTTTATTGCAAGATTTATGTAATAGAGGATATCCAGGTTCTCACGATATTTCTAATGGAACATATGATACTGTATGTGAATTTGGTGGTGCTGGTCTAGGTAGAAGTTTTGAAGAGTGCTGTATTATTACTGAAGCAAGAATTAAAAACTTTTTATACAGCATGGTAAATTATTTTGAAACCAAGAATTATATTTTTGTACATTCGTTTGTGCCTTTAAAGAATCTTGATGGAGCACCAATGTACCATACACGTAATAGAAAGTTTGCAATTAATCCTGATTGGCGTCATGCTCATGCTAGTGATTGGGAAGAGGCTCGTTGGGGGAACCCATTTGAATTAGCACAACAGGGATTTTTGCCAGATAAAACACTAGTTTTTGGACATTGGAGTACTTATGATCAGAGACCGTATGAGTACTATGATAACGATGATTTATTTGACCCTATTTATGGTGATGGTTATATTGGTATTGATGCTACGACTGCACTAAGCGGACAAGTCAATGTTCTTGTTTTAGAAGATGAGTTTTTGGAGGAATAATGGACGATTTAACGATTCAACAACAAGTAAATATACTATGGGCACGGGGATATAATCCAATCCATATTTTTGGTAATGTGTATTTGGTGCGCCATAAGAGCATATATGAATCAAAGATTCCTTTATATTTAATTAAAATTATTAAATAAAACTCTTGACAAATATTGTGAAGTGTGTTATAATCCACTCAGTTCAAAAGAACAAAAATAAAATTAAGGAGAAGGTTTATGAGTTATTTCGCAATTGAACATAATCAAAAGTGTTTAGATCATATCGTTCTAAAGGACAAGGATGGTAATGTGGCATTTGGAGATTATCTAAATCTTGCTTATGACGAAATGAAATCTAGAGAGGATCTCGAAGAGTTTGTTGTTGCAATTTTTGATGCTGCAAATGATGGTGATGATTCACAGACACTAGTAACACTTGTTGGTGATGACGATGTTTTTATTTGGAGTATTATTATTGGCGTAGTTGACGACGAACTTAAATATGTACTGGTCGACTGGAAAAAGGATGGAAAGAGTTATAGATATGAGTCTGAAAATAAGGACTTGACAAATTGAGTAAGATGTGATATAATATGGACATCTTAAACGATACAAAATTAATTGAAAGGACAAAAAAAGATATGATTAAGTATTTTGTGAATGAAGAAGAGCGAAAGGTTGTTGCTGTCCTAGAAAATACTAGATGGGATGCGTACAACAAGATTTGCAAGATGGTTAGAGATACAGATTTTTGTGTTGTACCTAAAGAGAAGTACATGCTACATGCGGCATATAGAGCAGTTGTCACGTGCAACGATGCTGACGAGTTTGATATTGAGGTTGGTAAGAAGATTGCCAAGGAGCGTGTGCTCGAACATTATTATGCCGCACTAGATAAGAGAGTAGATGAATTTAGAAACTCTGTGTTAGTTATGAACGGCAAGGTTTTTGAAACTCCCGCTGAACTTGAAAATAATACTTGACAAATTAAAACTTTTATGATATAATCCATATTGTTCAAAACAGTACAAAATTAATAAGGAGAAATGATTATGAAACTTGTATGGAACGAACTAGAGTGTGCATGGGAATGCTCTGAGTGTGGAGCACTTTACAGCAATGAGGAAGTTGAAAGAGTATTTGGATTTGATACTCAAGTGCCTGAGCATTTCGTAGAAAGCTATTGTATGGATTGTGGATGTCAGTGGGACGAAGCTGAAATGTAAACAGTACAAAATGAATGGAAAGCAACATAGTTTGTGGGTTGCTAGAGTCGGCTAGTGAGGTTCTGAGTCGGCAAAATATGCCCGTCTAGCTCAACTGGTCAGAGCACCCAACTTATAATTGGGAGGTTCCGTGTTCAAGTCACGGGACGGGAACCAAATATGCGCCGTTAGCTCAGTCGGTAGAGCACCGCCCTTTTAAGGCGGGTGTCACTGGTTCGAGTCCAGTACGGCGCACCAATGGCCCCTTAGCTCAGCTGGTAGAGCGACGGACTGTGGTAGAGTCGTTTAATTGGACAAGATATACAGATGAGCTCGTCTGTAAGATGCAAGTTCAAGGCTTGCCTTTGCCTCCATAATCCGCAGGTCACAGGTTCGAACCCTGTAGGGGCCGCCAAAATAACAAGAAGTACACTATTATAAGATACAAAAAAGTTCATTTTTGTACTTCCATTTCAGATGTAATGAAGGTGATGAAATGGGTGCTAAAAATGTAACTGCAGCCAGACAAAAACGAAAACAAGAATTGGTATATATTATGGGAGGAAAATGTGTGCTATGTGGATATGATAAATGCATAGCAGTGTTAGAATTTCATCATATAGACAAAAGTCAAAAAGAAAGACAACTTTCAAGTGGAAGTTGCCACAGTTGGGAAGAAGATGTTCAAGAAGTAAAAAAGTGTGCATTAGTATGTAGTAATTGCCATAAAGAAATTGAATATTTTAAATTAAATGTTGAGACGACTTTTGATGAAGAAAAGTACAAAGAGATTACTACACAAAAAGAAACAGCAATTAATCATTGTAAAAAATGTGGTGTAGAGATTAATAGGCAATCACATTATTGCATAGAATGTTGGAGGGTGTTATCAAGAAAAGCAGAAAGACCGTCCAGAGAAGAATTAAAACAGCTCATTAGAAATAATACATTCACAGATATCTCTAGAATGTTTGATGTGTCTGATAATGCGATTAAAAAGTGGTGTAAAAAATATCAATTGCCACACAAAGTTAGCGATATTAAGTTGATTTCTGATGAAGATTGGGAATTAATTTAAAATATATGCACCATTAACTCAATTGGATAGAGTGACGGACTTCGAATCCGTAAGCTACAAGTTCGAGACTTGTATGGTGTACCACCACAGTTAGTATTAGTGGCCAAGTGTAAGGCGGAGCACTTCTTTTATAAAAAAATCCACCCACCCAGACAGCAAGATAATGCTTACTAACGGCAAAAAGGCTTAGGCTGTCACTTATATGCCCCAGTAGCTCAGTTGAATAGAGCAACGCCCTTCTAAGGCGTGGGTCAGGGGTTTGAGTCCCTTCTGGGGTACCATAAAATATAAAAAAGAGGAAGTGAAAAAATGATTTATCCTTATAAGATTGAAACACAAGAAGATTTGTATCGTCTAAGTGAGTTAGCCTCTAAAGAAAATTATCCTATTTATATTAGCACAGACTACGGTATGTTGGATGCAAAAAGTATTTTGGCTCTATTTACAATTTTGGGAAAAGAAATCAATCTTGTTGCACCTGACCATGCTAAGAGTGATGATTTTCTTTCTTTTGTAAATAAACTATAAGGTGTTAAATCACCTTTATATCGCCCCATCGTCTAGTGGCCTAGGACAAGAGATTTTCATTCTCTAAACCGGAGTTCAATTCTCCGTGGGGTGACCAATAGCGAAACAGAGTAGCTTTGAAAAACTGTACGTTGCATAGTAGGGAACTAACCGTAATTGTCCGAATTGGCGTGTCGTGAGTCCATACGACTTTAAATAATAACGAGGGAACTCAAAGGATAATCTGCGGAGTCATCCAAGGATTTGAGGAATGAACCTTTGCATTCCAAGGTAGAGGTGGGTCGGTTTATGGTTATCCGATGATGAGCAAAACCATTATATGGCTCCGTAGTTCAGATGGTTAGAATGCCAGCCTGTCACGCTGGAGGTCGTCGGTTCGAAACCGATCGGAGTCGCCAGTGCCACCTGTGAGAAAGTGCCGTTCGGTATTAGGGGCTTATCAACTGGCAATCAAGGTGAAAACTAGTGAGTAGCCTAGTGCGCAAACATCTCGTAGTTCATCCAACAGAGAATCTTAAAGAGTGTTGGAATTTGGGCCATTAGTTCAGTTGGGAGAATATCTGATTTGCACTCAGAAGGTCATCAGTTCGACTCTGATATGGTCCACCAATATGGGCAAGTACAGTGTAATTGGTATCACCCCTGACTGTAAATCAGGTGCTTTATGCGGTTGTAGGTTCAAGTCCTACCTTGCCCACCAAGGCCGGAAACGGGATGGAAGGAAACGAGCAGATAGTCCTTACCGAGTGTACAATCGGAGACACGGTACAGAATTCGTAACCGAACCCGCGGGATGGAACAAAACTTTGGCAATAAGTTTATAGGAGTTGGTGCCTGTCTCCGAATCCTATTTTTAGAGTTGCCACTTTTTGGCTGACGAAGCCGCACCCTCCTTGGGGATAAACAAGGTGCTCAGGCTAGGGGCATGCATGCATAATAGACTACTAGCCACTTATATGCGGTAGTAGTTCAATTGGTGGAGCCCCAGATTTCCAATCTGGCTGTTGCGAGTTCGAGTCTCGTCTACCGCTCCAGCGAGAAAACGTCACTTTCCATGCGTAGCACAGCGATTAGCCGATGGTAGTCTGATATGTGCATCTAGACAGACTATGACCAAAGGGTTTTTGATGAAAGGATTGGAATTCTCGCTCCAAACATCTTATTCATATGCATTCCCCTTTCAATAATGCAAATGTGAGATGTTATAGTCAGCAACAAGATTGTCTGACGCAACGTTGAAGCAAATAGTCCGGGTCAACTTCGGTTATTTGTGGAGTTTAATCGAGGGTTAGGTGGGTTCCACAGGTTGACTAGGTAGAAATACTGAAAGAAAACACCATTTATATGAAGCAGTATCCAAGTGACCAAAGGGGCCCAACCGGTAAGCTGGGTGCGTATAACGGTTATTCTAGATAGTATGTGCGCTTCGCAGGTTTGAATCCTGTCCTGCTTCACCAAAATAATATGGATTGTTAACTGCAACGGCTTGCAGCACCGTCTTGAAAACGGTTGGTACGGCTAGTAACCGTATGGGGGTCGGCACCTCAGCAATCCGCCATCCCTCCTGGGACAGTCGAATTACAAACACATAAATCTCATACAACACTACTTGTTGCAGCAAGTTGATTGAATAAAGGTGTTGTTTTAAAGCCAACGACAAAGATTGCCGCTTGTCGATATGCGGCATATAAATTATCGACTTGAGTGTGAAGGCTCTTTACGAGCAGTAGAGAATTGTGATTGCTTTGCAGACAAGGATAAATCTGTATCGCTACTAATCAATAGCGGTTGTTGGAATTAAATATAGCCCAGTAGCCAAGCGGTAAGGCACAGGACTTTGACTCCTGCATTCAGTGGTTCGAATCCACTCTGGGCTGCCATATAGAGGATGAAGTGTAATGGCTTTGCACACTTGTTTTGGGAACAAGTAGAGGGGTTCGATTCCCACATCTTCTACCATATATAACAACTGGAAGTGATAAGCATATGCAAGAAATATGGGCAAAATTAGTATATCCAAATATACCAAATGATCTTAATAGATTTGAGATTAGTACACACGGTAGATTAAAAAATTCTATTACTCAATACATATATAAGCCGAATGTGCTCAGTTCTGGATATTGTTCCGTAAGGACAACATTAGGGAAAAGAAATTACAAGGTTCATATACTAATACATAAGGCTGTTGCCTACACTTTCTTAGACAATTCTGACAATCTTCCTGAGGTAAATCACAAAGATGGAAATAAAGAAAATAATAATGTTGATAATCTAGAGTGGTGTACTTCGCACGAAAATCAACAACACAAATACGACATTGGTTTATTTGATAAAAGTTTGATTTCTTGTGAAAACAACCATATGTCAAAACTAACAATTAAAGATGTAGAATATATTCGGAAAAATTATATTAAAGGTTCTCGTCAATTTGGAGCTCGCGCCATGGCTAAAAAATTTTCTGTTTCTCATCCAACAATTATGTCAGTAATAAAATATGAAACATGGATTTTGCCAAATGACGCAAGTCAAGAAATAGCATAAAAAATAATCTGTCAAACCTCTTGACAAATAACAAAATCTATGATATAATCCAAACACTTCAAACGAAACAATACAAAATTAATTTATGGAGGAATACAAAATGACTATTGAGAAGATGACTATTCACAAGGCGCTAGCTGAGCTTAAGACTATGGATGACCGCATCAACAAGGCTATCCGTAGTGCCACTTATGTTCTAGCCGTAAAGCATTCTGCAGAGAAGATTAACGGCAAGACTGTTACAAATTTCAAGGAAGATATGCGTAGTGGTTATCAGAAGGTTACCGACCTAATTGCCCGTCGTGATGCAATGAAGAGAGCCGTTGTGCTTTCTAATGCAACCACCAAGGTTAAGATTGGTGACAATGAATACACCGTGGCTGAAGCAATTGAGATGAAGAACCATGGCATGGAGTTCAGAAGTGCCCTACTCTATCAGATGAACAATGCATATGTGTCCGCTCAGAACGATCTTACTCGTAATGGCGGTGAGGCTCTTGAGAAGAAGGCCGAACAGTATGTTCTTGCAGTAATTGCAGCACAGCCCAAGGACTCCAAGATGTCCGTAGACAGCGATGCGATGAAGGCACTTCGCCAGACTTATATCGAGAACAACACTTATGACCTTGTAGATCCTATGGATATTGCAAAGGTTATTGAGAGCCTCGATGCTGAGATTAACGAGTTTAATGCAGAGGTGGATGCAGCACTGTCTGTTTCCAACGCACTAACTGTTATTGAGTTCGAGTATTAATTAACATGCTTGCTGCTTCTCGAAAACCTTAAACG
>JAEIGA010001001.1_pt1 | contig 42516 bp, 37 predicted proteins | sample 9270691 | NCBI WGS metagenome assembly JAEIGA01 (sample SAMN17057246, study PRJNA624740) | gut metagenome | biome: biome; isolation source: fecal sample | host: Bos grunniens | place: China: Xizang | collected 2019 | reverse complement strand
CAGTTGCCAATGAAGAGTCGGGGAGTGCCCGGGCCTGTTGGAGCGTAAGGTTGAGGTGTACCACTTTAGGGTTTATATAATTGATATACCCGGCAACAAGCACCATTGCCACAAGTGCCGATGCTCCCCAGAAAACCTTGGCAGAGGTAAACCAGGCGGCACTCTTAAGAGCCGGAATTACTGCCCTGGCAATATCCAGAGGCAGCAGAACCATTATAAGATAGAACATGAAGAGCATCCATACAGAACCTGTGACATGGAGCAGTTTCATCAGCCAGTAGGGTACCTCATTATGACGTATGCCTATTGAAATGAACAGCGAGCAAGCCGCCACAGCCACTATTGCCATAACAATTATTCTGACCCATACAGGCAGTACAAATTTGCCGGCCATCCCCACGCGGTTGAAAGGCATTCTCAAGTCATGCCACAATCTTATCAGAATGTATAGATTGCCACACAGATAGGTTAGCGGCAGAACTATCTTAAACCAATGCATCTCTCTTTTTTCTAGCAAATATATGAAAAATTCTCTTCCCGACAGCCCCGGCCGGTTAGCCTATTCCCTGCGTCGAATTTTGCAGTATTTGTTTAACTTCTTGACGAATCCCTCATTTGGTTACCCTAAGGTGCCGTTATCATTCAGTGGAGATTGTCGGGATGAGAAAAATTTTATGCCATCCTTACATGAAAACACCCCAATGTCTTATTACGGACCATTGGGGTGTAAACTCTTTTGTGGTTCTGGCCTTGATGTTTGGTTTCAGCAACTCTCGGCAATTATCAGCAAGACTGATTCATTAACGCAACCAGATGCCAAATTCAGTTGACTGGCGCGCAAAGATCTGTCAGAATCTATTTCACAACGACTCTCCTGACGCGTCTTGCAACTGAGGTAAAGACCTCGTATGGAATTGTGCCAAGGATGCCGGCAAGTTCTCTTGCGTGAGGCTTTTCGCCAAAGATTGTTACTGTATCACCAACTTTGGCATCAGTGCCGGTAATGTCAATCATACACATATCCATACAGATGTTTCCAATTGTAGGAACCAACTGACCATTGACGCAGAAGTGTGCTTTTCCACGGCCAAGGTGGCGGTTGATACCATCGGCATAGCCAAGAGGAAGGGTTGCAATTTTTGTTACCTTGCCCTCATGAAGTTTGCCGTGACGGCCATAACCTACAGTTCCGTCTGTCGGCTCAAGCTCCTTGACCTGAAGGATCTTGCAGGTAAATGATGCTGCTGGTTTCAACTCGTTCTGGTCAACAGCACTTATGCCGTAGATGCCAATGCCAAGACGGGCCATATCAAACTGATATTGTGTAAATCTCTCAATACCTGCAGAGTTTAGTATGTGATGTATTGGTTTGTATCCAAGGACTTCATCAATTTGTGGGGCCATCTTCTCATATAGGGCAATCTGGCCAAGTGTGAACTCATCGTGCTGAGGCTCATCGGATGCTGCAAGGTGAGAATATATTGACTGCACCTTTATTCTTTTGTTGTTTTTGAGGAAGTCAAGAAGTTCAGGAAGCTCTTTTTCCATAAATCCCAAACGGTGCATTCCTGTGTCAAGCTTGATATGTACAGGATACTCCTCTATGCCCATCTCTTCGAGAATAGCGTTGAATATTTTTAGAGAGTACAAGTTAGGCATACCCGGCTCAAGGTTGTACTCAATAATATCTTTGTAATAGTCTGTACCAGTAGTGAGTACAAGAATAGGTGTCTTAAGGCCACCCTGACGCAACTCGATACCCTCAATAGGATGTGCCACGCCAAAATAATCAGCACCTGCCTCTGCCATAACCTTTGCAAACTCTACAGCTCCATGTCCGTAAGAGTTGGCTTTGATAAGAATTAGAAGTTTGGTAGATGGTTTCAGCTTTGATCTGAAATAGTTGTAGTTATGGATGCAATTGGGATAGTTGATCTCCAATTGGGCAAATGTGTTTTGAACTAAATCCATAGTTTCTTGTATAATATAGTGTTAATTTTTAAGAGTAATCAAAATGCAGACGGCAGGGCAGCTCCCTGTTCCACCTTTTGTGGGTGTAAAGATAGTCAATAGATTAATTGGTTATTCAAAAAGTATTATAAAAAATATAAGAAATGAAGTACAGATCTTTTTTGGCAGCTGCAGCAATAGTTGTTCTTGCAGCGGCATCATGCGGGACAAACAAACAGGGGGTAAATGAACAGCTTATCGGCATTTGGGCTGGAATGGACACCATTCAGATTACAACCTATGATACATTGGGAAACATTAATATAGAGACAATTGCCGTGCCGGTTGCCATTGAGTATTTTGCCGATACGACCATGAGCGGCAAGGTAAGGTACAACGATACAACTATGGCAAACATTGATGCTGTTGTTCTTGTCGGCGACCCTTATGTTTCATATACTGGAGTTATGAACATAAATGATTCAAAACAGCACATCAGCGGAGAGCTCTTTTATCAGGAGAATCCTGAGAGCCTTTCAATGGAGTTTTTCTCAAAAGATCCCGTTACAGGAACGGAGCACAAGGGTAAAGGCACTTTGAAAAAACAGCAGTGAGATCGGTAAAATAGTCTACGGAGTTCGGGTGCTCAACCATTTGAGCGGTCTCTTGAAAAACTGTAGAACTCCGTATACCACTTGTAAAACTCTTCAATTCCGTATTTAAGAGGGGTACAAGGTTTAAAGCCAAAATCTTTTTCAATGGAGGCGGTGTTTGCATAGGTAATGTAGACATCGCCTTGCTGCATATCCGTAAACTCCTTTATTGCCTCTTTGCCTGCAACCTCTTCGATTGTGCGGACAAAATCCATAAGTTTGACCGGGGAACTGTTGCCTATATTGTATATCTTGCAGTCTCCTCCCGACGGGTTGCTCTCCACCACCTTTGCAATACCCTCCACTATGTCATCAATATAGCTGAAATCCCTGCTCAAATTGCCGTGGTTGAAGATCCTGATCTTTTTACCCTCAAGCACCGATTTCATAAAGAGGAACGGGGCCATGTCGGGTCTGCCCCAAGGGCCATATACAGTGAAGAACCTTAAGCCGGTAGTTGCCATTCCCATCTGGCTGCTGTAGACATGGGCCATAAGCTCATTGGCCTTCTTGCTTGCGGCATATATGCTCTGAGGATTGTCTGTGCGGTCGCTCTCGTCAAAGGGAATCTTCTCATTATTGCCGTATACACTGCTTGAACTTGCATATACAACGTGGCTTATGTTGTGTATTCTTGAGAGTTCAAGAATGTTCATAAAGCCGTTGACGTTGGATTTGATGTATGAAAACGGATTCTCAAATGAGTAGCGTACTCCAGCCTGTGCTGCCAGATTGCATACAATATCAAAATTGCTCTCCTCAAAGATTCTGGCAAGAGTATCATAGTCTGATATATCGGCCTTGATGAAAGAGAAATTGGCATATTTTGAGCTCTGTTTGAATGTAAGCACCTTTGCATCATTGCCTGACATATCCATACTCCCGGCATTATCTATGCCAAGTTCTGCCAGTCTCCCATATTTCAGGTTCACATCATAATATGAGTTGATGGAGTCCAATCCTATAATGTTGAACCCTCCGCTCTCGGCCAGTCTCTTTACAAGGTGGAAACCAATGAAGCCCGCAGCTCCTGTTACAAGTATTTTTTTTGTTCCAATCATTCTGCAATTACTTAAAAGGAATGATGGCATATTCGCCATATTCCATAATATGGTTCTCTTTTCCGGCAACCGCATTGCCGAGCAGTGTATCTCTTGCTATATATTTTTTCTTTACAAAAAGCATGGTGTTGTTTAGGCTCTCAAGTTCTTCGCCTTTGAGGAGCCTTACCTCTTTGCCAAGATATACGTCAAGATTGTCGCCGGTCTTGAACTGATAGTATGCGTAGTTGTCAATCTTTTGCTCTGCCGCAACCTCCATTGCCCTTCTGCAACCCTCTTTAAGGCCGATGATGTGGTTTATCTTTGGAATTGAAAATGAGAAGGAGAAGACAAGAAGCAGCATTGATATTGCTATGGAGTTTATTGCACTCTCAATACTTTTTTTCTTGAGTATGTAGTATAGGGCACAGATGCCGCCCGCACCAAGTATTGCTACATAAAACTCTATTGGAGCCCAAAGGTCGTGTATCAGGTCGGGTAAATCAATATTGTTGAGCAATCTTACAACCACAAAGGAGCCTGCAAATGCAATTATGAAGAGTATGGCCGGTACCATGATTGCTATCTTTATCCATTTGTTCTCCTTGAGTTGTGGCAAAAGGATGGCAGTTCCATATATGATAAATGGGAAACATGGCAGCATGTAGATCTCCAGCTTGGAACTGATCATTGAGAGCATTATGATTGTAGTAGCAACCGTTACGGCAAAAAATTTAAGGAGGACTGTATTGAAAAATTTTTTGTATGCTCCCACAATAATTGTCACGAAGGCCAACAGTGACCATGGAGCCAATGAGAACCAGTATGATACTCCATAGAAATAGAATGGCTTCTTATGATGGAACGCGTCAACAGCCCTGTTTACCGTCTGGTTGAAGAGCAGGTTGTTGAGGTAGTCGGCACCGCCGTCGAGGTATACGCATGTAAACCATACTGCACATAGCGAAGCCAAAAGGGTCCAACATCTCCATCCGAGATATTTTCCAATGCTCCTGATTTCGCCGTTTACAGCAAGAAATACAGTTATGGAGAGCAGCGGCATAAGTATACCTACCGGTCCCTTTGTAAACAGTGCCATGAATATATAAAGAGGTAGGAGCCATCTCCAACGTCTGTATCTTTTTTTCTCAATTATGGCACCTCCGGCACTTCTCTTTCCACTTCCCCCGGTAACATGATTATACATGTACATTTTATAGAATGTGTAGAGTGACAATACAATGAACATTGTCATAAGCATATCCATCCTCAGCACAATGATAGGTGCTATGAAATAGATGGATGTTACCAGCATCAGCTCGGCATTGATGGTTTTGCTCCTTGAGAGATACCTTTGGCACCAGTTACCCATTACCCACAATGTGATGAATGCAGGAATTACCGAGAGCAGGGAGATAAAGAACATCAGATGTTCACCAAAGATGAGTTTGCCCAGCATTATTGCCCATAGGTACAATGGCGGTTTGTCTGCATAGGGCACACCGTGGTTGAAAAAGGCAAAGATGTTTCCATTGGCAAGGGCTTCATCTGCAATGCTGAGATATTTCAACTCATTGTCGGGAGTAAAATCCCTCAAGATAAGTATAGGCAGCAGTGCAATAAAAATAAGCAGGTATCTCATCCACTGTTTCATGATGTTTCTGTTTTTGATTGAGACTCGGTTCAGCATGTAAAGATAGCATTAATTTGCTCTCTTCTGCCTATGCAGGATAATAAGATTTCTTGTATATGAGATAAACCCGAAAGATTGGCCCAAAATGAGAACCGGATCAAGCCTTATGGCTCCATACGAAACAATGATTATTGATCCGATCAGGCTGATGATCCAGAAACCCGCTGGGAGAAGCGATTCGCCATGATATTTGGAGTAGAAGAACTGATATACAAACCTAAGTGTAAAGATAATTTGTCCCAAAGAGCCGTAAATGACAAGGAATGGAGGTATCTGCGCATTGTTGAGACATTGTGCCACAAACTGCTCCCAGTCATTGAGAATGTAGGTAAGCCCGACAGCCGGCGTTGCAATGAGGAGAATCCTCAAAAGCAGGTTGATCCTGCGCCAGACTCCCTTTTCGTCGAGATTCCATATATATATGTAATAGGCTATTACCTGTCCGAGCATAATGGCAAAGTCATCTCTCAGCCAACCATAAATGAAGAGCAGGTATGAGGCCACCATACTCAATACCCAGAAAATGGTAGGGGAGACCACTCTCTTTGCCTTTTCCGACAGTATCCACTGTACAAGAATTCTTGCTGAGAAGAGGGCCTGTGCCAAAAAACCTATAATATAGATATACATATTGTGTTATGCTGGAGTTTATATGCTTCGGGTAGGTTGTGGTTCACTAAAAATTGCTGCTGCCTACATTGTAGTTGATATATCTCTTCTTCATCCATCTGTATGCAAAGCAATCCTTGAATGGTGCAATTAGCCTGTTCCATAGATGGTATTTTGAGACTCCGGCAGTGCGCGGGAAGTGACGTACAGGTATCTGCATCATCTTTCCACCCTCCTGAAGCTGTATGAGTGCCGGAAAGAAGCGGTGCATTCCGGTAAACATCGGAATACGTTTGGCATATTCGGTCTGAAGAACTTTCAACGGGCATCCAGTATCCTTTGCTGTATCTCCGGTCATCATTCTTCTGAAGCCGTTGGCAATCTTTGACTGGAAATTCTTGAAGAAACTGTCTTTTCTGTTTGCCCTTATTCCCATAACAAGAGGATACTCCTCAGCATGTGGAAGCAACAGGTTGAAATCCATAGGAGATGTCTGGAGATCGGCATCAATGTAGCCCACATATTTTGAGAAGCAGTTGTCAAATCCGGCCTTTATGGCTCCGCTCAAACCGGTGTTCTTGCTCAAAGATATGTAGTAGAAATGCTCATTCCGGCTGCATACCTCCTTGACAAGCTCCATTCCGTTGTCTTTTGAGCCGTCATTTACAAAAAGGACTGCTACTGACGGTATTACTGATGCCTGCATGAAGGCCTTCAATTCTCTCTCTATGTTAAGGATATTGTCCTCCTCATTGTAGAACGGGACAAGCACTGTAAATGTATATTCTCCAGTTTTGTTCATGGTTTCAGGTTTTGGCTATGTTACGGTCAATCTGAGTTGAGCAGATTGTACTCTTTCAGGAACTCTATGTCGTGCCTTTTCAGGGGCAGCTGGTCAACTCTTATACATCCGTCATGATCAGTCAGGTACAATAACGGAGCAACTTTAAATTTATCTGAGCTTATGGCCTTCTCTTCATTGATGTATTCACTTTTTACAGATGCGAGATCGGCAACTGTATGGAACAGGTTGGCACTTGAAGAGACGGTATACGCAGAATTTTGCAAAGTTACATTAATTTTTGATTCATAACACTCCTTATATTGGTCAGAATACCAAAATATGAATGGCACATATAGCTGGTGTGATGTGGGGAGTGGTGATGCGTGGAGAAATCTTTTTCTTCTGTCGTCCATAAGGTCTTCGCCATGGTCAGAGGCATATACCAAAAAGCTTCTGCACTTCTCGTTGCGTATTACAGATATTATCTCATTGAGCAGATGGTCTGTACTGAGTATTGAGTTGTTGTAGCCATTTTCAAGCTCCTGTTTGAATTTTGCAGATATGACTTCGGCCCTGTCGGGAAGCCATTTGGCAAATTCCGATGAATATCTTTCTGAGTATTTGAAGTGTGACCCGTAAAGGTGCATGACAATAAACAGCTTGTTGCTCTCTTCCCTCTTCAGTAATGATTTGAGGGTATCAGCCATAGGGTAGTCGTAGCCGGTGCCGGAATCATCTTCTTTCAATGAGATCGAAATGTCTGCCTCATTGAAATAATTCTCCATGAAAGTGCCGTTGTAGTTGTGGTTGGTCAGGTATATGCTCCTGAAGCCGCACTCCTTGAAGAGTGTAACTATACTCTTGCACCTGTAGAGAAGTTCATAGTTGCCTGCATCTGCAGGAGTAAGCAGCATTGGTACACTTTTGTGTGTGGTGTTGGATTGTGTGAGTGCATTGAACTTTATAAGGTTTGACAGAGTGTCTGCATGAGGTGTGGTTTTTTTGTCATAGCCGTACAGGCTCCAGTTGTGTGCCCTCGCAGTCTCTCCAATTACCAGAAGATATATCTCCCTTGTGGAGTCTGTGGAGGCATTTGCTGCAGTGGATTCCAATGAGGCATTGTATGTAAACTCCTTTGAGACCGATTTGCATTCATGTATCTTTTTGAGTTTGTCTAATGCAAAATCCATATTATAGAAGACATTGGTTGGGTATATGTCATACTTGGCTTCAAAGCCCCTCTTTTCAATATGCGCTCCTGCAAAGAAGATAAAACCACAAATGGTGATTGCGCCTGTAACTCTCAAAATCCTTTTTCTGAAATTTCTGGTGTATTCAAAACTGTTTTTGCGCAAAGAGACTATTGCTATAAAAATTGCAGGTATGTATATTGCCATAAGCAGTGCAATGGCGGGGGCAAGGTTTGAAAGCAGCTCTCCGGCCTCGGTGGAGTTTGTGGTAACTACATTGAGGAACATGTCAACTGCTATGATTGAGCCTCCATACAGGACTAGCAGTACAAACTGGAATGCATCTATGATGCTCTTTGGCAGCAGGAGCAGAAACATGAGTCCCGGTTTTTTTACACAGGCAAGAAGCACTCCCTGTATTCCAAGAGGCAGCAGAATGAAAGCAAGACGTGCCATTATGCCCATTGGTTCGGTAAATAATAGGATAATGTTGGAGATCATAAGGATAGAAAGATAGTAAAAGTATTGTGCCTTATGATTTTTTGCTATGGCATTAATCTTTGGAATCATATCAGAATGCCTCATTTATACTGAACATAAAGCCACTCTGCCCCCTCTTGCCAAATCCGTAGTCAAGCCTTACATTCATTCGGTTCTTGAATTCCCATCTGTAGCCTATACCGTAATTGGGAAGTATTCTGCTCCAGCTGAACTTCTCTTGTGGCCCCCATACAGTACCGCATCCTACCCATGCGGCAATTCCATGCCTGTTGTATATCTTCTGTCTGTATTCCATTTGCAGTGACATGGAGTTGTTGTCACGGTAACGGCCTTCATAATAGCCTCTCATCCTGTATGATCCTCCAAGTTTTGATGCCATTGTCCATGGAACCTTCCCGTATTGGAACTCTCCAAAAAAGTCAAATGCCAGAATACCGCCCTTCCATACCTTCTGATAAAAATCGGATGTTACAGTTGTGTTGAAAAATGGTTTTCCGTTAAAATCGGTGAATCCCTTCTGAATGAGTTTAAGGTAGAAACCCTTGTATGCATTTGGTATAAAATCCCTTGAATCATAGGTGACAACTGCACCCAAGCCTGCGTAGCTGGTCGATTTGGGTTCCCCGTCAAGAAGCTCCGCAGCCCTTTCTGACAGATCTTTTCCTTTGGAATAATCATAGCTGACAGTAGGGCCGATATAGAACCCTTTTCCTATCCTGTAGAGGAAGTCTGCCTTTATCTGCGATTGAAGTCGCAGATAGTCGGTGGAGTTGAGCTCATCATCTCCATTGCTGAATCCTATGCCCCAGAAGCTGCTCGGAAAAGAGAAGAAATATAGAGTGTAGTCAATTCTCCACTTCTCCCTTGTGAAGATATTGTTGCCCCTTATTCCCAACATGTAGAATCCGGTGGTTGTCACATCTCCAAAGAGTGAGACGTTTGATTTTGGGGTGAGGCTGTCACCTCTGTTTGTGCTGTAGACTCCTGCCGCGACTATTCCGATTCCAAATTTTGTATCAGTTGCATAGTGGGGGCCACCAATTACGCTTATGTCAAATCTCTTCTCCTCCTTTACCTGGTTTGATTCTGCAAAATAGTTATATAATTTTCTCCATAGCCCCTCTTTTACATATGTATCAGCGACGGTAACAACCTCAACAGTATCCTGAGGCATTACGGCAGCCCTGCCTCCATTTGCAGAGACTGCAACGAGAACCGTAGCGCAAACAATGTATAATAATCTTTTCTTGAGCATATTTTGAAAGTGACAGCCGTCAGTATACAAGTTTGATATTATCTACCCATAACCTGTTGTTGATGTCGCCCACGTAGGCTTCACCGTGGCTTGCAGAGATTCTGAGTACAATATGGGTTGGAGTGTCGTTCCCGCTCTCATCCCACTCTATCTCCTTGATAGGTACAGCTTCACCCCTGGAATTTACAGTGTATTGTTCAAACTCTTCGGGTACAAGCTGCATGAAGTTCCTATAAAACGGCTCTTTGGTTATATTGCCATATTTGATTTCAATCTGATATCCATTGTTCCAGGTCGTATCAGTGCTTGTGAAGCGTTCATAGGCTGTTCCAACCCTTTTTGCATAGACATTACCATCCTCATCTTCCCATCTCTTCTGAAGGTAAAGTGCGCATTCGGAGTAGTCATTGTCACCAAGTGATTTTGGAGCTCCAAGACCTCCGGCCCTCAGTCTATTGGTACCTACAATGGTCTTGTAGTCAAACTGGATTGCTTTAGGCCTGTCGGTGAAGGGAATTCCTACACAAAGCTTTCCCTGTGGATTTTTTGTATCCTTTACAGGTTCCCTTATATATCCCAGAAATATCGTTCCGGAGGCGACAACATTCAAATTTACAAGACCGAGTACCTTCACCTTTTCAAGTCTGGTTTCAAGTCTGACGCAGTTGCCGTCATCCCTCTTTTCGGGAAACACAGAACAGCTTACTTTTGTTACACCGCTTACAACTGCCATTACACTTGAGGTTGCCCAAACGCACCCTTGTGGGTTGCGGTATGGAATGTTCCCCTTTATGGTATCTCCTGAAGCAATCTCGTAGGAGTATTTTACCTCACCTCCGATGATTCCGCTCTCTTTGATCTGACGTACTACCCACTCATCCATTTTACCCCACTGCTCAATAAGGGATGCGCTTTCACACTGTTGTGCAGAGGTGATGTTGCAAAGCAGGGAGAGAACTGCCGTCCAGAAGAATATATGTATAGGGTGTTTCATAATATCTTAAAAACAAAATTGGCGTCAATTTGATTAAAAAGTGTTAACTTAGTGCTCCATTACTTGCCCGCAATGAAAAGAGCGCCCATTATAATTGTTTGGATATTAACTCTTTGTGCTATCCTGGTCCCTTATAGGGCCACTGCTGTAAAAGCGGCAGCAAAGATAGTAAAATATCGTCAACCTGATGGCTCTATAATTTCTCTTGTAATCTGTGGCGATGAGTTCTACGGTTATTCCAAAACACCTTCAGGTGTGTTGGTATATCAGGGTCCCGACAGATTTTTCTATAAAGATGGCAAGCGTTTAAATTTTTGTAAATCAAATGATAATGCCGGCAGTATATGCCCGTCATACATAAGTGGTACAGATCAGGTGCAACCTGCCATTTTGCGTGAATTAGGCATAAACAACCTCTTTAAAGGGGCATTTGGAGCTCCAGCCATTTCTAAGCAAAAATGCCAATTTTCACACACAATGGAACATACAGTCCTGCCTCAGCAGGAACAGATAAATGCACTTGTGCTTCTGGTTGAATTTTCAGATGTAAAGTTCAGTGTGGAGAATCCTTTGGATTACTTCTTTTCAATGTTGAACGGCTCCTCCTTCATGGAGAATGGCGCAACGGGAAGTGTTGCAGCTTACCTCAATGACAATTTCGGAGGAAAATGCAGATTCAGTTTTGATCTGCATGGAATCATCACTTTGGACGAGCCTGTTGGATATTACGGAGGGCGTACCGCATTCCTGAATGATGCCAATCCGGGCAAGATGGTGGAGCAGGCTTGCAGGGCTGCTTTTGAGGCGGGTGTTGATTTCTCCAAATATGATTCAAACTCTGATGGAGTAGTGGATAATGTGGCAATAATATTTGCGGGCTACAATGAGGCGGAGAGTGGTGACGGCACAACAATCTGGCCACATTATGGGAACATACTCAATGATGGGGTTACTGTAGGAAACTGCAAGATCGGGGGGTATACATGTGCCTCTGAATATACGGGAGAGAATACAGCAAAGATGCCTGCTTCGATAGGTACCTTCCTGCATGAGTTCCTCCATTATTTCGGGTTGCCCGATATGTATGACGTGAATGGTGAGGAGGAGGGGGCTTCAAAGGCACTCTACGGCTCGCTCTCAATCATGGATGGCGGAAACTATCTCAATGACGGGCATACCCCTCCCTATTTTACATCAATTGAGAGGGAGATTTTGGGCCTTGCCCAAGTTGAAGATATCAAACCTGACAGCAGCTATGTACTGCCCCCTATAGAGGAGTCTTCAAAACTTTACAGGATAAGGTGTGGTGCTGATGGGGAGTATTTTTTGCTTGAGTGCCGCAGGTCTGCAGGTTGGGATGCCTATATAGGAGGCAGCGGTATGGTTGTATATCATATAGACAAATCTGAAAATGTGATTGCCGGCATCTCTGCAGCAGAAAGATGGAGATTGAATGTAATAAACAGTTATGCTCCACATCAGTGTGCATATCTTCTTCCGGCCGGCAGTCCTGGAGAAAACAGTGTTGATTTGTCGGCAATATTCTATCCTGGATCAACATTTGTAACTTCACTTGCATCACAGGGCGACCCGCATCTGTCGGACTGGAGTGGAATGGGGTTGGGCGTCTCTCTTGAGGATATAGCATACAGGCAGCAGCGCGTAACCTTCAAGACGTCAGCTGATGTGATTTATGATGAACGGTTGCCTTATGTCTCTTCAGTTTCTGTAGATCCCTACCAGAATGGGGCCTTTGTAAAGTGGAATGCGGTTGGTGGCTCAGGTGAAAATTCTGCCGGTCAGGAGCAGAAGTGGAATATCTCTGTAGTGGATCCTCAAACCGGAGAAATTTTGTATGAAGATATTACAGACCGGAACTATACGGCAGTTGAGGGAGTTGAACCGGAGAGTGAGTATGAATTGAGTATAAGTTGCAGCAGTGGATTGTCAGTAGGTAAAGGCTTTTCAACAAGGTTTACAACATTGCCGGTCTCTTCAATATTTTCATATATGGCTGTAAAAGGAACATATAGGGTTGGAGATGTGCTTCATATAAATTTGCAGAATACTGCAACTCAGGAAACTGGCATTGTTGTCAAGATAAACGGAAATGTATGCAGCGGCAAGTTTTATACATTTGAGCAGGCGGGTAATTATTTTGTTGAGATCTCCATTCTTCTTCCCGACGGCTCTTTGGAGATAATTTGCAAACATATAAAGGTAAATTGAGGCAATGGATATGATTAAAATGAAAAAAACTGTACTCAGACTCATGCTTGCATCATCTCTGCTTGCCCTATGTTCGTGTAACGGGGAGCCGAAGGGCCTTTCTGCTGAGTCTGACAGCTTTGAGAAGAGAGATGCAGTAGGACTTGTCAAGGGCAAGAATTACCTTCTACTGTTCAATAAAACGGATTCACAATTTGTATATAATTTCAAGCGCAAGTACATAAGGTTCCAGGCCGATGACCAGACCTGTTACGTCAATGCCTTTTTCAGGGACTATCCCAAGGATCTTGTAGAAATAAATGATGTACTTATGGTGGAACTTACGTACAAGGAGAGGTCGGCAGTTCAAGAGAAAAAATTGACTCTTCCAATGATTCTGCTTAAACAGCAGGAGCAGATGTATTGGCTGTGGAACGAAGAGGAGAAGATGGGATTGATAGTTGACTATGAACTCGTTGGATTGACGAAATAAAAAAAAGAAGTTGCTTGAATTCAACTTCTTCGTAAAGTAACTTCTTTTTTTTTCTTTTAAGTAACAACGATGTTACTAGTTTTTAGCAGCTTCGATAGAAACTTTTCTGAACTCTTTCATTAGCTTGCTTAGCTCAAGAGCAGATTTTCTAGCGCGAGTTCCAGCAGCTTTGTTTCCTTTAACTAATTGAGCCTCAGCGTCTTTTGAGAATGCTGCAAACTCTGCATTGATTTTTTCAATAAGTTCTTTCATTGCTGTATAGTTTAATTAAGTTTTTAAGCGACATAAAGTTAGCATAATTTTTTTAACTTTACAAAAAAAATAGATAATAAAAATTTTTCAAACACAATGAATTTCAGCATAAAAGAGATTGTTAGTGCCTTTATGGTACTGTTTGCAATAATTGATATTACCGGATCAATTCCTATCATAATTGATATAAAATCAAAAGGCGGAAAGGTAAAACCTCTCTTTGCAGCGATAGGTTCTCTTATTCTGTTTATCCTTTTTCTGATAGCGGGTGATGGTTTGCTGGCACTCTTTGGTGTAAATATAGAGTCCTTTGCAGTGGCAGGTTCAATTGTAATTTTTGTGCTTGCCCTGGAGATGATTCTCGGAGTTGAACTGATGAAGAACGATGGCCCTGGAGGCAGCGCAACATTGGTTCCGATCATATTCCCACTTATTGCCGGAGCAGGAACACTTACAACATTGCTCTCTTTGCGTGCAGAGTATGCTTTTCAGAATATATTAGTGGCAATTGTTCTGAATATGATTGTAGTATACTTTGTGCTGAACAAGTTGGAGTATATTGAGAAATTTCTTGGGAAGGGTACAATTTATGTCTTGAGAAAATTTTTCGGAATAATATTACTTGCCATCTCAATCAAGTTGTTTGCAACAAATATTGCCTCCCTATTTTAGGAAGGTAATTTTTATATGTGCTACTTTGTTCTCTTCTCCTTGTACATTCCCTCTCTGCTCAGAAGATGGTCAAGATTGGCAAGGTGATATAGCATCACTGCGGTTACAACCGATGAGTGTTCCTGATATTCCGGAATGCTTTTGTTGAAAAGGTCACTCTCTGTGTGCCATATCTCCCGGTATTGGAAATTATATCCCTTAGGATCCCCCAATCGTGGGTAAAAGACAGGAACGCCTGCCTTTGCAAATGGGGCATGATCTGAACCTCCGGCATTTACAGGAAACTCAGGAGCTTCACCCTCCCGTTTGTTTACCTTAAACGGAAAGTCCGGATTGATTGAATTAATGGCCTCTTCAATGGCGGCAAAGTCATTATACATTGCTGGCGGCACTGTTATCTCGTATGGTACAAGTGGACCCCCGTCTCGGTTGAAATAATTTGAAATGAATGGCAGTTTGTCGGGATTATTATTGACAAAATGGGTAGAACCCAACAGGCCGAACTCCTCTGCAGCCCATAAGCAGAAGAGTATGCTCCTTTTTGGTTTGCCGCCTGCCATGGCTATCAGTCTTGCAGCTTCAAGTGTTGGAGTAATGCCCACGCCGCAGTCAACACCTCCGGTTGCAGAGTCAAAAGAGTCAATATGACCGCCTGCCATTACATATTCGTCGGGATAGTGGGTCCCCTTCATAACGCCAATTATATTATAATATTTTACAGGCCCCATCTTGAAGTGGTTCCTTATGTCAAATTCAAGCTGGAAGTACTCTTTGCGCTTTACCATGTTTTCAATGATCCTGTACTGCTCCTGGTCAAGTTTTATATCAGGAAGGTCAGGCAAATTATCAAAACTCATATTATTGATATTCTTGCGGTCGTACAAGGCTGTCATAGGAACAGGTGATGACTGTATAATGCCAAGAATACCGGCCTCTTTCATCTGTCTGTAGAATAGGGCAGGGGCACTTTTCAACTTTATCAGCTCCTTTCTCTCACGTTTCTCCTTTGGATTTTTCCTTTTTGCCCATTCAACTTCACGGTTGTATTGCTGTATCTCTCTGTTTTTTATGGTTGCTTCGGTATTGAATGCTATTATTTGGGCCCTCACAGAGTCCTCCTTGGCCGAAAAGTCAATGGGCCATCCGTTGCTTTTGCCACCGATAAGTACCCATGCTCCTTTGAGTGTGCCTTTCATCTGGTCAAACTCTTCCTGTGTTTTTGGTTCAATCACCACATGTCCACGTTGAACGCCTTTTGTTCCGGCAGTATATGAAGGTGTTACAAAATGAAGGGTCATTCCGTTTCCCCCGATCATCCTTCCAAACCAAGGTCCTCGGTTGAAGCCTACAGGAAGTTCTCCAACCTCTTGCCGCCAAACTTCGAGTCCCCATTTGCGGAACATGTACTCACACCAGTTTTCAACATTTTCGCATGCATCAGAACCTGTAATTCTTCCTCCGAAACGGTTACACAGAATATCAAGGTGGTCAGTTGTCATGTTTTGGGTACGGCCAAGTTCAATGATCTTCTCAATGACATGGTCGGTTTCATCCTTTGCAGATTGCAAAACAGGATTATCGTGCTGCGCTTTGGAAATGTTGCTTGTTAGGAGCAGAAGTGCTGCAGAAAATGTGAAAATCAAATTTTTAAGCATACTCGGTCTTTTCATTATAAGAGGCGTTTGTTAGTTGGTCAAATTTAAGATTTTTTTCTTTTACATACCAAATGTATTGTGACACCGGTTGCAATGGCTCCTAAAAGCAGACGTACATATATATTGTCGGTAGCCCAAAGAATGCAACTGCCTATGGTAAGCCAAAGCAGGGCGATTGTACGCAGCAATATGTTAAAAGGAATTCCCTCCTTTGAGAAGTATGAAACTACGTATGGAGCCAGAGTCTTGTTGCGCAGAATCATCTTGACACCAGATTTGGATGATCTCATGAAGAGAAAAATGGCAAGCAACAGAAATGGAGTTGTCGGTAATAGTGGAATGAATGTCCCAGCAAGTCCAAGCCCTACACAAATTGTTGCAGAAATTATATATATGCGCTTGATCATGACCTTAATGACTATAGGACTTTTCAGTAAAATTTTTATCTTTGCAAAGATACGCTAAATTTTAACCTGAAAATAAAACCTATGAACTCTTTTTCTCAGATTATTGCCGACATTACTGCAGCATTGTGGGGATGGCCTACAATCATTTTGCTTCTTGGTACCCATATATTCCTTACCGTTAGATTGAGATTTCCTCAATTGAAGATTTTCAAGGCAATCAAGCTCTCATTTACAAAAGATCCTGACTCTTCCGGAGATGTGAGCCAGTTCGGAGCCTTGGCGACATCTTTGGCTGCCACTATTGGAACTGGAAACATTATAGGTGTGGCAACAGCAATAGCTCTTGGAGGTCCTGGTGCGGTGTTTTGGTGCTGGATTACCGGAGTGTTTGGTATTGCGACAAAATATTCTGAGGGATTGCTCGCCATAAAATATAGGGTAAAGACTTCTGACGGAACAATGTTGGGCGGCCCGATGTATGCCCTTGAGAGAGGTCTCAAGATGAAGTGGCTGGCCGTTGTATTCTGTGTTTTTACAGCAATTGCAGCCCTGGGAATTGGAAATACTGTCCAGGCCAATGCCATTTCCACCCTCTTGTCTGAGCCGGGACTCTTTGGCGGTGGCTTTGAAGGTATTCCAACATACGTTACCGGCATTGTGCTTGCTGTTATAGTTGCGCTGGTAATTATTTTTGGAGTAAAGGGAATAGCAAATGTATGCAGTACGCTTGTGCCGTTTATGGCTATCTTTTATGTGCTTGGATGCCTTATTATTATCGGAATAAACTGGCAGTATATGGGTAAAACAATATCACTTATTGTGAGGGCTGCATTTGATCCGGCAGCTGCTGGAGGCGGATTCATCGGTGCATCAATTATGATGGCTGCACGTTTTGGTATAGCGAGGGGCCTCTTCTCTAATGAGTCTGGTATGGGATCGGCGCCGATTGTGGCGGCAGCGGCGCAGACCCGTAATCCTGTACGCCAGGCACTGGTCTCTTCCACTGCAACATTCTGGGATACCGTTGTGGTATGTGCCCTTACCGGTCTTGTGCTCGTGAGCAGTATAATCGCTTATCCTGACATTAGCTATTCAGATGGGGCAAAACTTACTCAGGCGGCATTCGGAAAGATCCCTTATATCGGTTCCATAATTCTTACAATCGGTCTTGTAACTTTTGCATTCTCAACAATTCTTGGTTGGTCTTACTATGCAGAGAAGGCTATAGAGTACCTTGCCGGCAAGAAAACAATCTATGTTTACAGAGGTATTTGGGTGGTACTGGTTTTTGTGGGAGCTGTGGTTGATCTTTCTTTGGTCTGGAATATTGCAGACGGAACAAATGCCCTTATGGCCATTCCAAATCTTATATCACTCTTGCTGTTGAGTGGTGTGGTTGTGGCTGAAACACGCAAGTATTTGTGGAACAATAGACTTGATGAGTATGACAATACTGATATACCTGTTATAGACGATTAGTGGATTGTTGCTGCCGTAGAGATTTTTTGCAATAATTCTCTTTTGTGAAAATCTGCACCAGTCCGTGTTAAGTTTGTAGGATAGAAAATATTTTAAGGGTATTAAACTTTGATAAATATGAATATAGGTCAAGTTACATCAATATATTATTCTCCAACCGGAACATCTGCAAAGGTTGCCGAGGCTGTAGCAGAGGCATTTGCTGAGGCGGTCAATGGCGGAAAACTTTTACCTGAAATACCATCGACCGTAAGTGGGACAATAGATGCAAAAGTTTTGGATCTTACCCTGGATGGGAGAATTTTATCGGTAAATGAATCGTTTGCAGTCATTGCAGCCCCCGTATATGGTGGAAGGATTGCCCCAACTGCAGCAGAGCGTATCAGAATGTTGAAATCAGACGGTTCTCCCTGTGCAGTTATAGCTGTATATGGCAACAGGGATTATGAAGATGCCCTTCTGGAGCTGGCTGATATTTGTCGGGAGTGCGGATTCTTGCCGGTGGCTGCCGCTTCATTCATTGGCGAACACTCATATTCAACTGAGGAGTTCCCGATTGCCCAAGATAGGCCGGACACTCTTGATCTTGAAAAATGCGCCCTGTTCGGAGAGGAGCTGGCTGCACTCTATGCAAAATTGCAGCAGAGGCTGTCAATGGCAGATGACAATGAAAAATTACACATAATTGGCCAAATTGCACCTGATATAAAGGGATGCCGCCCATACAAGGAGTACAAGCCGTCACCCGCAACTCCACAGACAGACAGAGACAGATGTGTATTGTGCGGCAGATGCATAGATATGTGCCCTGTAGGATGTATCGATATGAAGGGATGTGGAAATGAAGAGGGGCTGGAAGAGGAGATGGTTATAGCAAGTGATCCTGCCCTCTGTACAAAGTGTTGTGCATGTGTGAAAGGATGCCCTTTTGGAGCAAGAATATTCAATACTCCATATTCGGAGATGCTTCACAAGAATTTTTCAAAACGGAAGGAACCACAATGGAGTATGGCCCTATAGAGCCATACCCTTGTGTATATTTGCACCTTTTCTTGGTTTCAGGTATCCTGTGAATGAGGTCCTGTTGCTGTTGAAGTTAGGTGTTACAGTTGCGGTACAATAATTTGAACCCTTAGCCATTCTGATGGTTATGGTTGCAGAAATGCCTGTTCCGTTAATCATGAAACTGTAGTGGATATTGCCGTTTTTGTCTGTAGACATCTCCTGATTTGATACCACTCCGTCAACGGTAAGGCCACCTACTCCATTAGGGCCAATTGCCGCTCCGTTGAATGAGAGCTGCACAGTAGCCTCTTTGCCCTCCTGCATTACAAAGTTTGTAGTTGATACAACATTGATGAATGTTCCCCTCTTGAACTCAACCCTGTCGGCTTCAAGTACAAATGAATTGTTGTTCAGTGCAAGTACAGCAGCATTGAAGCTGGCCATCTCCTGTGCCTCCCTAAGTGCTTTTTTCTGCTCCTTTTCTTTTTGTCGTTCAGACTTTTCCTGCTCTTTAGCGGTGCTGTTCTCCTGTTGTGCATAAGTTGCAGATAGAGCCAAAGTCATAGCCAATAAAATAGAAATCAATCTTTTCATAACTCTTAAATTACTATTAATCCAACGTTACAAATATACAAATATCCTGCTAAAAGCTCTTCTCATTGAAACTTTTTTTGAAAAACGGATATTTTAACGGGATTGATTGCTATTTTTGCACCCGTCAGGAAATGTTTCATATTAACGGAAAGTCAAATAGAAAAGAGATGTGTAAGTCAAAAACGGGTAAAGCGAGTCATAAGGAACGGATAGTAAAGTGTGTAAAGGAGGTTCTGCCTGGTGCTTCAAAAACTTGTGTATGGATAATCAAGATTACTGTCAGTGTCTCTTTTGCCATACTTTTTCTCAAATACTTCAATTTGTTGCCCTACTTTTCTGATTTTATAAGTCCCGTATTCAACTATATAGGCTTGCCTGGAGAGGCAGCTCTGGCCTTTGTGTCGGGTTATTTTGTGAATGTATATGCGGCAATATCGGCAGCAGTTGCTGTTGACCTTGATGTGAGGGCCCTTACAATTCTGGGTGTAATGACCCTGTGTGCCCATAATATGATAACAGAGACTGCAGTGCAGAAAAAGACCGGATCATCTGCAGTCAGAATTGTGATAGTGCGGACATTTATGGCATTTGCCTTGGCTTATGGTATGAACAAGGTTCTTCCGGGAGAGATTGTTGCAAATGCGGTAAGTGAAATGGAGACCCAGCAGTCATTTATGGTGATGTTCAAGGAGTGGGTGGTGTCTACACTTGGTCTGGTGGCAAAAATGACAATTCTTATATTTTCACTCTCCATAATGCAGAAACTGCTTGCTGAATATGGAGTAATAAAGTTTATGGCAAAGGGGTTGCGCCCGCTTCTTGCAATATTTGGACTTCCTGCCAAGACGGCTTTCCTATGGATTGTGGCCAATATACTTGGACTTGCATATGGTGCTGCAGTAATGATAGATGAGAGCCGTAGCGGTAAAATTTCAAAAAGGGACATCGATCTGCTCAATTCCCACATAGGTATATCGCACAGCAATTTTGAGGATCTTTTTCTTGTCTCTTCAATAGGCGGTGTATGGTATGTTATTCTGTTGACCCGATGGATAGGCTCCTTCATTCTTGTATGGGAGCAGAGGTTGGAGTATTACATCATTGACAAAATCAGATCAAAACAGAACGCATAGTCTGCAGGTTTGACTTAATGGTATGGATTTTGTGAAATCCGGGATGTCCGTTTTATAACCGTCGGGCACAATGTATTAACTATTAAAGATAATTGCACTGTGCTTCCATTGGTAATTAAACGATTTTTATTAATTTTGCGCGTTTAATATACATACACTGTAATGAGTACTGAAAGAATAAAATGTCTTATAGTTGGAAGTGGCCCTGCAGGGTACACTGCAGCTATTTATGCTTCTAGAGCCAACTTGAATCCGGTTGTATATGAGGGTATGCAGCCAGGAGGTCAGTTGACTACCACTACCGAAATTGATAATTTTCCGGGGTATCCTATGGGTGTTACCGGCAATGATTTGATGGAGGATTTGAAAAAACAGGCCCAGAGGTTCGGCGCAGAGGTAAGGTACGGTACAGTTACTGAGGTGGATTTCAGTGAGAGACCATTCAAGTTGAAGATAAATGGTGAAAAGGATATTCTTGCCGACAGTGTGATAATTGCAACCGGTGCCGTTGCCAAATATCTTGGATTGCCAAGTGAGGAGAAGTACAAGGGCTCGGGTGTATCTGCATGCGCGACCTGTGACGGATTTTTCTACAGGAAAAGGGATGTGGCTGTTGTTGGCGGAGGTGATACCGCTTGTGAGGAGGCAACATATCTGGCAGGATTGTGTAACAAGGTGTATCTGATTGTGAGAAGGGATGTGTTGAGAGCTTCCAAGGCTATGCAGGAGAGAGTAATGAACACTCCGAACATTGAAATTTTATGGAATACCAGCACAAAGGAGATTCTTGGAGATGAGTTTGGTGTGACAGGTGCAGCTCTTGTAAACAACAAGAGTGGAGAGGAGAGCCAGATAAACATTCATGGATTTTTCCTTGCAATCGGGCATCATCCTAACTCAGAGGTCTTCAAACCTTATGTTGAGACAAACAGTGAAGGTTATATAATCACTGACGGCAAATCACAAAAGACATCTGTTCCAGGAGTGTTTGCGGCTGGAGATGTTCAGGATCCGGTTTACCGTCAGGCAATTGCAGCTGCCGGCAGCGGATGCAGGGCAGCCATGGATGCAGAAAAATTCCTGCAGGAAAATTAGTCCGTTCAATTATAAAAATTAGAAGATGCATTTGAAAAGAGTAGTTATAGGTTCACTATTGGTTTTGATGATAGCTTCATGCACAAGCTATTATGAGACCATTTTGCGCAGTGTGGATCCGGATGTCAAGTATAAGGCTGCCTTTGAGTATTACAATAACAAGAAATATAGAAGATCGGCAGAGATTTTTGAGAGTTTGATTTTGCTTATGCAGGGATTGCCTCAGGAGGATACTGTACAGTTCTATAATGCGATGAGCAATTTCAATATGAAGGATTATGTGACAGCAGAGAGCAATTTTGAAAAATTCGCAACTGTCTTTCCTCGCAGTCCTTTTTTTGAAAGGGCAAGGTTCCTGCGCATCAAGTGTCTTTATGAGTCGACATACCGCTATGAACTTGATCAGACACCTACGAGAAAGGCTATGTCTGTGATAACTGAGTTTATGTATGACTATCCTTCAAGTGAGCACTTTACTGAGTGTGAAGCAATGATGGACGAGTTGATGGAGCGTCTTGACAGAAAGAGCTATGAGTCAGCAAAGCTATATTATCAGGTTGAGGATTACCAGGCTGCCCACTATGCGTTGAAGAATGTGTTGCGTGATAATGCCGATAACCGTTACCGTAAGGATGTCCTCTATCTTACAGCCTTGGCTTCATACAAATATGCATTCCACTCTGTCAAAGAGAAACAGAAGGAGAGATACCTCACATTTATAGATGACTACTACAACTATATTGGTGAGTATCCTGATGCCGACAACAGAAAGGATCTTGACAACTTCTATGCGAGAGCACTCACATTTACAAAGGGAGCCGATATTGAAGACCAGTACGCGAGCGCTACCATGACAAAAGAGGAGAGAAAAGCTCTTGAAAAGCAGAAAAAGGCTGCAGCGAAGGAGGTTAAGAGGTCTGAGAAGATGAGACTGGAGCAGGAAAAACAGCTCAACAGGCAGGAGAGGGAGAAAGAAAAACAGGAGAACCAGCAGGAAAAACAGCAGTAAATCCAGCTGAAAACCAACAATAGAATAATAATAAGTATATATACTGAACATGGAAAAAAATCTAAACAAGGTTGCGGGTAATACCGTTACAAGAAATTTATCTGATTTGGCTGAGCCTACAGGCAATATCTATGAGTCTGTTATGATTATTGCAAAAAGATCAAATCAAATTGCAGCTGATGTAAAACAGGAGTTGAGTGCAAAATTGGAGGAGTTCTCAAGTTTTGCAGATACTTTGGAGGAGACATTTGAGAACAGGGAGCAGATTGAGATTTCCCGTCACTATGAGAAGTTGCCAAAACCTACATTGGTTGCAATCAAGGAGTTCCAGGAAAATGAGATTTACTACCGTAAGGTGGAGAGCAAGGCTTAATTCTCTTTTGTCAAGATTCTGTTGAAAGATGACTCTAAAAGGAAAACATATCTTATTGGGAGTTACCGGAAGCATTGCTGCATATAAGTCGGCATTGCTTGTCAGGGCTTTGGTTAAAGAGGGTGCCGAAGTGAAGGTTGTGATGACTCCAATGGCCAAGCAGTTCATTACACCGCTTACATTGGCTACCCTTTCAAAAAATCCGATAGTGGTGGATTTCTATAATCCCGAGAATGGAGACTGGAACAGTCATGTCTCTTTGGGAATATGGGCAGACCTCTTCCTGATTGCACCGGCTACGGCAGCAACAATGGGCAAGATGGTTTCCGGAGTTGCAGACAATTTGTTGATAACAACATACCTATCTGCGAAATGTCCTGTTGCGGTTGCCCCTGCAATGGATCTTGACATGTACAAGCACCCTTCTACACAGGAGAATATGCGTATCTTGTCGGAGAGAGGTGCATATATAATTGAGCCTGCCGCCGGTGAACTTGCCAGTGGCCTTGAGGGTAAAGGCAGAATGGAGGAACCTGACAGAATTGTTGCTCATGTTGAGGCGATTTTTGCCAAGGAGGGGTCTATGGCGGGTAGGAATTTGCTTATTACAGCAGGTCCGACATGTGAAACCATTGACCCGGTAAGGTATATAACCAACCACTCTTCGGGAAAGATGGGGTATGCAATTGCCCATGAGGCGGCCAATAGAGGCGCTAAAGTGAAAATTATCAGTGGACCGGTAACTGTAAAGCTTTTCCATCCAAATGTGGAGATAATAAATGTAACCTCTGCTCAGGAAATGTTTGAGGCGACCAAGTCAAATCTCGATGGAGCCGATGCTGTGGTGCTGTGTGCGGCCGTGGCTGATTTTACAGTGGCAGAGAAGGCTGACAAGAAGATAAAGAGAGAAAAGTCCGATTATAATTTACGTCTTACCCCTACGCAGGATATTGCTGCATGGGTTGGTGCAAACAAGCGGCCGTCAACATTTTTGGCCGGTTTTGCATTGGAGACCAATGATGAACTTGAAAATGCAAAGGGCAAGCTTGCGAGGAAGAATCTTGATATGATTGTACTTAACTCAATGCAGGACAAAGGGGCCGGTTTCAAGACTGATACCAACAAAATAACAATCATTTCCAGAGACGGGGCAGTTGAGGAGTTCCCTCTAAAATCAAAGGAGCTGGTTGCAATGGATATTCTCGATAATATGGAGAGGTTGCAGAGATGCTCAAAAGATTAACAATACAGAATTATGCATTGATTGGCACACTCGATATGGAGTTGCCCAAAGGTTTGGTGATAATTACCGGCGAGACTGGCGCAGGTAAATCTATTTTATTAGGGGCCTTGGGACTGCTTCTTGGAGCGAAGTGCGATCTTTCTGTGTTGAAGGACCAGTCAAAAAATTGTGTAGTTGAGGGAGAGTTTGACATTTCTGGCTGTAACCTTGATCTAAACGATATTTGTGAGCCAGGTAGTGAGATTGTTTTGAGGAGGGTGATAGCACCGTCGGGAAGATCAAGAGCCTTTATAAATGATGAACCTGTTTCATTGGGGCTGTTGCAGGAGATTTCGGGCAGGCTTGTTGACATCCATGCCCAGCATCAGCATCTGCTTCTTACCGACAAATCATATCAGCTCTCGGTGCTTGACTATTTTACAGGTGCAGGAGAGGTACTTGCAAAGTATAAAGAGGTTCATGTAGCTTTACATAAGGCAACTCTTCTGCTGAAGCAGATGGAAGATGAGGTTAATGCCAATGCTAAAGAGGAGGATTACAGGAGATTCCAGCTTGCGAGGCTTGAGGAGGCACAATTGGTCAGCGGAGAGACGGAGGAGCTGGAAATTGAACATGGCCAGCTTGTAAATGCGGAGGATATAAAGAACTCTTTGGGCGGAGCGCTTGCTCTATTACAGCCAATGGGATCATCAATTGTGCAAAATTTGAAGGAAGCTGCTCATTTATTGGGAAAGTGTTATACCTTTGTGCCCGAATTGGAGGAGATTGCAGAACGTCTGGAGAGTTGCAGGATTGAGTGCAAGGATATTGAACAGGAATTGGCAAGACTTGAAGAGGGGGTAGTGGTATCGCCACAGAGACTTGAGATAGTTGAGGAGAGGATAGGCCTGCTTGAAGAGTTGATGAAGAGATATGGTTGCAGCTCCATTGACGAACTTATATCACATAGGGATGCGCTTAAGGCTGAACTGGATAGTGCGGAGCAATCTGCAGGAGACTTGGATGGGCAGAGGAGATTGGTTGAGGAGCTGAAACTTGAAAGGGATGCTCTTGCATCACAGCTCTCGGCAATTAGAAGCTCCGGAACAGATCGGTTGGGCAGTGTGCTCATGGAGAGTATAAGGAATCTTGGAATGCCGCATGCTGAATTTGCTGTTGAACTTCTCCAATCTGACCGCTTTACAGAGAGTGGAAGGGATGATGTGAGATTCCTCTTTTCAGCTAACGGCGGTTCCAGAATGGTAGAGATATCAAAGGTGGCATCGGGTGGTGAACTTTCAAGAATAATGTTGTGCCTGAAGGAGCTAATGGCAAACTATACCGGGATGCCGACGATGATTTTTGATGAAATTGATACCGGAGTATCAGGCAGTATTGCAGACAGAATGGGAGAACTGATTGATAGAATGGGACGTAATATGCAGGTTATCGCCATCACCCATCTGCCTCAGATAGCCGTAAAAGGAGAGACACATTTGCTTGTTTACAAGGAATTTGATTCACAGGGACAAGCCCATACATATTTGAAGCAGCTTGACTATGATCAGCGTGTGATGGAGGTAGCGAGGATGTTGAGCGGATCACAATTGTCGGAAGCTGCAATTGAGAATGCAAAATTTTTATTAAAGTAATAACGTAATTATATCATGAGATTAATCATTCAAGAGTCTTACTCACAGCTTTCACAATGGGCTGCAGCTTACATTGTAAAAAAAATCAACGACTTTGCTCCAACTGAGGAGAATCCTTTTGTTTTGGGTTTGCCTACAGGTTCAACTCCCCTTGGAACATATAAGGAGCTTATCAAATTGTACCAGAGCGGCAAGGTCTCTTTCAAGAATGTTGTAACTTTCAATATGGATGAGTATGTGGGTCTTCCTGAGGATCATCCTGAGAGCTACCACTCATTTATGTGGAACAACTTCTTCCAACATATTGATATAAAGAGAGAGAATGTCAATATACTTAATGGAAATGCAGAGAATCCTGAGGCTGAGTGCCAGAGATATGAGGACAAGATCAAATCATACGGCGGTATCCAGTTGTTTATGGGTGGTATAGGTCCTGACGGTCATATCGCTTTCAATGAGCCAGGTTCATCACTAACTTCAAGAACCCGAATCAAAACTCTTACACAGGATACAATCATTGCAAACTCAAGATTCTTCAACAATGACATCTCATTGGTGCCTAAGACATCATTGACTGTAGGTGTAGGTACAATTATGGATGCTAAAGAGGTATTGATTCTTGTAAACGGACACAATAAGGCTCGTGCTTTGTATCAGGCAGTTGAGGGTTCTGTAAACCATATGTGGACTATCAGTGTTCTTCAGATGCATCCAAAAGGAATCATCGTTTGTGATGACGCTGCAACTGTAGAGTTGAAGGTGGGAACTGTAAACTACTACAAGGATATTGAGCGCAACAACCTTAATCCTGAGTCAATGCTATAGTATATTTGTAGATCAGGAACAAATAATGGAGACCGGGACAGTGACCCGGTCTCTTTTTTTTATGGATGAATTGACTTAAATTTGTATCCTACGCTTAAAAATAGGAGAAAATTATGTATAGAACTTCTGCAATTCAGAAATTAAGGGATAAATTGGCAGCTCAGGGGTTGCACGCAATGATCATTCCCACAAATGATCCTCATTTCGGAGAGTATACTCAAGATTATTATAAGGTGAGAGCATGGCTGAGCGGCTTTACAGGTTCTGCTGGAACTTTGGTCGTTACACTAAAAAGTGCTGCCCTCTGGACCGATTCCCGCTATTTTGTTCAGGCAGAAAGGGAGTTGCAGGGCGTTGACATCCAGTTGATGAAGATAAAGATGGCTGGAACTCCAACTGTAGAGGAATGGATTAAGGGAACCCTTGCCAGGGAGGATGCATCCATTGCAGAGACAAAGGTTGATAATTGCACCGCTGCAGAGAGGGCAAAGTTCTCTGTTGCAATTGATGAGTCAATATTTTCTTATAGTGAGTACCTTTCTCTTAAGGCAGGATTGGCTCCTGAGTGTGATGTCGTTCCAATAGATGATCCATTTGGTGAAATATGGCAGGATAGATGTCCGTTGCTTTTTAATTCTATAAATTATCTGCCTGTGGGCTTTACAGGCGAGGAGACCTCTTCAAAGTATGCCGGCCTGATTGAGATGTTGTCAGGAGCTGTTTCAGTTGCCGGTAACGGCAAGTTTGCATATATAGTTACAGCTTGTGATGAGGTGGCATGGCTATGCAATATGAGAGGTTCGGATGTGGAGTATAATCCGGTGGCACAGGCCTATGCTGTTGTTACAGAAGAATGTATACATCTTTTTGCTGAGATAGGACGTATGGAGCAGACACTCAAGGCATATCTTGCAGAACAGGATGTGGCTCTTCATGGGTATGGAGAGTATGTGGCATTTCTGAAGAGTCTGTCGGGAAGCGGTAGGGTTGTTGTATGTTCAAAAGGCAAAATTTCAGTAAGGGATTTTTATGCATTGTCAGGAGGTGGCGAGAATAGTGGCGATGTGGCTGCAGGTATTGTTGAAGATCCTGTTACAGGTGGCGCAATCAACAGAATGAAGTCTGTGAAGAATGAGATAGAACTTGAAGGGTTCAGAAGGGCTTATCTGTATGATGGTGTGGCATGGTGTAAATTGTTGAAATATATTGATGACTCTTTGAGTAACGGCAGATCCCTGACAGAGTATGAGATTGGCAAAAAACTGATTGAATTCCGCTCGGAACGGATTGAGTATAGGGGTGAGAGTTTTGAACCTATTGTGGCTTATGGCGCCAATGCTGCATTGCCTCACTACAGTGCTTCAGAGGAGTGCAGTGATGTTGTACCTGCGATGTCTGTATTAGATGAGAGTGTGGAGAATGATGGCAATTTCCTTCTCATGGATACCGGCGGACAGTATCTTTTTGGAACTACAGATACAACAAGGACAATACCTGTAGGAAGAGTGGACGATGATAAGAAGAGATTTTATACATTGGTGCTTAAGGGTATGATTGACTTGAGCATGGCAAAGTTCCCAAAAGGTACCCGCGGTGCCCAGCTTGATATTCTTGCAAGGGGCCCTCTATTTGGCGAGGGTGCAATGTACTTTCACGGAACGGGGCATGGAACAGGCCATTACCTCTGTGTGCATGAAGGTCCGCAAAGTATAAGGATGGAGGAGAATCCTGTTCTCCTTGAGCCTGGAATGGTAATGTCAAATGAGCCTGCCATATATTTCAATGGCCGTTATGGTATAAGAACTGAGAATGTCATTGGTGTAAAGGAGTGGAAAGAGACAGAATTCAATAAATTTTATGAATTTGAGACCTTTACATTGGTGCCTATAGCAACATCATGTCTATTGGTAGAGCTTCTTGCTCCAATAGAAATTGAGTGGCTCAACAGTTTTAATGCAAGGGTGTTCAATACCATTTCACCGCTTTTGGAGAGTGACGAAGAGAAAAAGTGGCTTGCTGCAGCCACAGCTCCTGTAAAAGGTTAACAGATTACTTTTGCAGAGTTATAGTATAGTCAGGGTTGTATACAATGTTCCTTGTGGCGACATTTGTTATACCCTGACTTTCTGTTCCTGCAGGCCGCAATTCAAAATTGCATTGCAACATTTGTGCGGATGGAAAGTCTGTAAGATTGATGAATGACCTGCCGTACCTCTTCGCAAGGTCAATGAAATATTTTGTTATATCATATCCCTGGTAGGCATATGGGGTAGGTTCAGTGTTGTAGAGTACTCTGTATGCAAGAAGGAACCTGTTCACTTCGGGCTGTGAGTAATCTACAAAATATGGAATTGAGAGGTGAAGGTTCAATTTATGGAACAACTCCACATTTATTGTCTCGAAATTCCTCCATTTAGGCAGTCCGAATGCAATCATCCTGGTATTGCCATAATTATGGCAGATGTCAAGATTCCTCACCACATCGCTTACAAATGCCTCGCTGTTTGAGGGAACAAGAGCAAGGTTAGGAGTCCCGTTCAAGGTATCTACAATTGAAACCAGTGTTTCACTTATTGTACGTCCTTCGAGTATACCATAAGAAATATCATGGTGTGGTATTCCAAGGCTGTCAAGCAATCTCTTGGCTTGTGCCGCATATATGGCATCAGAACCATTTTTTTCTGTAATCAGAAGTACTGGAGCCGGTTCTGCCAGATACTGCTCTTTAAGTTGGTTTACAACATTTTCGAGCTGGTATTTAATTGGAGCAGGTACCTGTACCATATATTTGCACTCTTCAACCAGTTGTTCTGCACTGTTGTCCAGTGGAGAAACCAGTGGGATCTGGTGAGTGGTGGCATATCCGGTAAACTCCTTCAGTCTGCTGCTTCTTGCCGGGCCAATGATGAGCTGATTGTTTTCAAAACCTGGAACATCAAGCAGAGTATGAAGCGGTGTGTATTCAGTAAGGTCATAGACATTTACAGTCAAATCAGGATCCTTAATGTCATTTACAGCCATAAGCGCACCGGCATAAAAATCCATGAAATTTGAACTCAAATTCTCAGGATTTGAGCTGTTTAGAGGCAGTACCAATGCAATTTCAAGTTTTTCTCCACTCTTCCTTTCTGCAATTTCACCTCTTCCCGACAGATTTTTGCCGGTCAAAGTGACAACAGAATCAGCAATGATGCCGGCTGTTGAATCGGCAGTAACCATCATTACAGAATCCTGTTGGGGGTTCTGACCATAGCTCTTGCCTCTATTCACTATGAAAGACGCAATATAGTCGGCATCAGGAATCTGTAGCACCTGACGGCTCTTTAGTTTGCCGTTAGGAAGATTGTTAAGAGCAATGATTGACTCTACCGGGACATTGTATTTTTCAGATATATCCGTTATATCCTCATACCATTTTACTGTATGCCTCCTGTACTTTTTCTTTTTTGCTGATGTCTGTTTGACATTCCCAGCAGCTGGCTTGCCCTGCTCCACGACAGGAATATAGATTACAGCACCCTCCTTAAGTCCGGTAGCCAAAGAGGAGTTGTTCTTTACAATTACATCAACTGTAACACCATAAGCCCTTCCCAAAGAGTACAAGGTCTCCTTTTTCTTTACAGTATGGGCATAGAAGTAGTTGCCGTCAATTTTAACCTTCTCATTTGAAAGTTCAATTGTATTCTGTGCGGAGGCACTGCCTGTAATAGTAAACAGTATGAGGATTAACAGATATAATTTTTTCATATTGTCTTTTTATGCTTTATCGGCGCATTACAATCTGGCCAACATATTTTTTACGTTGCACTCTATTCTTTCGTAAACATCACCTGTGTACTCAGCCTTCTCAAAAGATGTACCTGTAATGTTCTCATAAAGCTCAATGTAACGGTCAGAGATGCTGCCTACAATCTCATCGGTCATTTCAGGAACCTGCTGTCCCTCCTGACCGCTGAAGTTGTTCTCCATCAGCCACTCCCTTACAAACTCCTTAGAAAGCTGTTTCTGCTGCTCTCCCTTGTCAAAACGCTCCTGATAGCCCTCTTTGTAGAAGTAGCGGCTGCTGTCTGGAGTATGTATCTCATCAATTAGGTAGATTTCACCGTCCTTCAAGCCGAACTCATATTTTGTATCTACAAGAATCAGGCCCCTTTCTGCAGCAATCTGGCTTCCTCTTTCAAATAGTGCAAGTGAAATCTTCTCAAGCTGGTTGTAGATCTCCTCTTTTACAAGACCTTGGCTGATAATCTCCTCACGTGAAATATCCTGATCGTGACCACCAATCTCAGCTTTGGTTGTAGGGGTTACAATAGGAGTCTCAAATTTCTGGTGCTCTCTCATGCCCTCAGGGATGGCCACACCGCAGATTTCCCTTGCTCCAGCTTTGTATGCTCTCCAAGAACTTCCTGTAAGATAACCTCTTACAATCATTTCAACTGGGAGTGAATCGCATTTGTAACCTACAGTTACCATTGGATCCGGTGAAGCAATTTTCCAGTTCTTTACAATATCAGATGTGCTGTCAAGGAATTTTGACGCAATCTGGTTAAGTACTTGACCTTTGTATGGTATACCCTTTGGAAGGACAACATCAAATGCAGAAATACGGTCAGTAGCAATCATTACCATATACTTGTTGTCAATGGTGTAAACATCCCTTACTTTGCCAACATATTTGGCGGTCTGTTTAGGAAAATTAAACTCGGTGCGTGTAATTGATTTCATATCTTTTTATTTTGGTTATATCATTTTTATCCCGACAGAACTATATCTTTTCTGCAAAATCAATAAGTTTTTTGCAGAAATTGCTCCAACTTAGTCTCTCTTTTTCTCTCCGTATATTTCCGATCAGTTCCTCTTTAACATTACCTGAAAAGTAATCCCTTATCTTCAATGCGATGGATGTCGGGTCTATCTTTTCAGCGATGAGTCCGGTACCTGTATCTCCAATCATCTGCTGGAGTCCACCTACATTTGTGGTTATCATAGGTATCTCAAAGTGATAAGAAACAGCACTTATACCGCTCTGTGTAGCACTTCTGTATGGCAGTACACATACATCTGATGCCGAGAAGTAGCGGTTTACAAGATTGTCGGGAATATAATTGGTGTTGATGCTGATATTTGCTTTAAGGGGCGAACTCTCTATGAGCCTGCTGTATTTTTCAAAACTGCCGTAAGGCTCTCCGGCTATTATAAGCTGGTAGCTATCATCCAGTTGTGAAAAGGCTTCAAGAAGTATGTCCAGTCCCTTATATTCTCTGATCAGTCCAAAGAAAAGAATGTTCTTTTTGCCTGATTTCAGGCCAAGCAACTGCTCCGCCTCATTTCTCTCAAGCTTCTCTCCAAAATGGGAGTATAGCGGATGAGGAGTATTGATGAATCTGGCATCAGGCCTGAACTCAAGCAGGTCCCTCTCCACGGCATCACACAGTACAACATATCCGTTCTGCCCCTTCAGAAAATAACTTGTGAAGGGTTTGTCAAAGAAGCGGGGCTCATGTGGAACAACATTGTCAAGGATAGATATTACCTTGCACCTTTTGTCCATATGTTTTGCCACATATCCCAATGAGGGTGCAAAGTAACTCATCCAGTATCTCATAATGAGAATATCTGGATTCCACTCCCTTATTTTTTTTGCAGTGGTAATGTATGAAAAAGGATTTGCCGTATCCAATAGAGCCTCAGACTCTACTGGTACGGCATTATCCTCTTCAGTCACAAATTGAGTTTTACCCGGAAATAGAAAATTGGGGTACTGCCTTTTAAAATTAAAAGCCTTTACAGTATGTTGCTTTGACAACTCATTCAACAAACAGGTGTTGAATTGTGAAATTCCACCCCTGTACGGGTAAAAACAAGATAGTATTGCAATCCTCAATTTACTCTATTTTTTTGATTTGATGTACTCTGCGTTTAGACCTGTTAGAACATCTGCTGTAATGTCCAAAGAAGGGTTGCCTACAATAACAGTGTTTGTAGAAGCTGATGTTGTAAGGATAAGCGCGTAGTTGTGGGTCTTGTTGTATTCGGTAAGGTAAGTCTGGATGGCATCCATCACTTTTCTGATCATAACTGCCTCTTCCTCCTGCATCTCCAATTGTTTCTGTGCAGTAAGGTTTCTTAGAGACTGCTCTCTCTCAATAAGCTCCTGCTGTTGAGTTTCAGCCTGTGATCTTGTAAGAAGACCTTTATTCAACTTGTTCTGGAAATCCTGTACAGATTTCTCAAGAGCGTTGCCTTTCTTTCTCAAATCGTCATCAATGGCTTGAACTTTGGCCTCAATCTCTGATTTCAAATCATTGAACATGTCATACTGGTTGATCAATGAATCCATCTGGATGTAAACGATACTTCCTGCAGCAGCAGTCTGGCTTGCTTGTGGAGCCTGCTCTGCAGCAGCAGCACCTGCGTTTGCGTTACATGAGGCAAAAAGAACTGTGGCAGCAACCAAAGCTGCCAAAACTGATAGTGTGTTTTTCATTTTTATAACAATTAATTTATAATTTTTTTCTAAAAATTGGAATAAGGGTGCAAATATAATTAAAAATTAGATAATTCCCTTCGGTATGCTGCAATAGTATTTTCCAATCCCATATACAGGGCATCACAAATTAATGCATGGCCAATGGAGACCTCAAGCAATCCTGGAATGGTCTCTGCAAAATATTTGAGGTTGTCCAAGTTGAGATCATGGCCTGCATTAAGTCCAAGTCCGCATTTTACAGCCTCTTGAGCCGCCTTGAAATATGGTTCAATTGCCCTTTCCCTGTTTTGATAATATTCGCGGGCATAAGCTTCTGTGTAGAGTTCTACCCTGTCGCATCCAGTTTCTGCCGCGTATTGGATCATCTCCACCACTGGGTCTACGAAGATTGATACCCTTATGTCGGCCTCCTTGAAAACCTTGCATATTCTCTTCAGATAATCCCTGTTGTTTTTTGTATCCCATCCGGCATTGGATGTGAGTACATTTGCGGCATCGGGTACAAGTGTTACCTGTGCAGGTTGAGCCTTGAGAACCAACTCTGTAAATGAATCAATAGGATTGCCTTCAATATTGAATTCTGTTTTAAGAAGGGGTTTGAGATCCATTACGTCCTGGTATCTGATATGTCTTTCATCAGGCCTCGGATGAACTGTTATTCCTTGGGCTCCAAATCTTTCACAATCAGTAGCTGCCTTAAGTACATCCGGCATATTGCCGCCACGTGCATTTCTGATTGTGGCTATTTTGTTTATATTGACGCTAAGTTTAGTTGTTGTCATCTCTCTTTGCTTTATCGGTCATTGACCTGTTCATATTACAAAAGTATGCATATTTTGTGAAATTTGTATATATTGCACAAATTTTTGTTTATATGAAACTTGCTCTATTTGGACGAAATACAGAGTATCTTGATCAGCAGAACCTTATTTTTCTTATAGGTAAGCTGCGCAGTTATGACGGAGTGAAACTGTATTGCTACAAACCCATTTATGATGGTATTGCCGGAAAATGCGACCTGATTTCTGAGTGCAGTGTATTTTCGTCATATTCAGATCTTCCCGAGGATATAAATATTTTCCTCTCTTTGGGTGGTGACGGAACTTTCCTTGAATCACTTACATTCATCAGAGATAGAGGCATACCGGTTGCAGGTATAAATTTTGGCCGTTTGGGATTCCTTACAACTGCCAGAGCTGGGCAGGATAATGAATGGATTGACAAGCTTCTTGCAGGCAATTATGCTGTCCAGGAGAGGACTTTGCTGCATCTGCAGACGGGAAACCACAATTTGCCCGATAACTTCTATCCCTACGCCCTTAATGAAATCACTCTTCAGAGAAAGAGTCCCATAATGTTGGAAATTACAGTCTATATAGATGGAAAGCCGTTGCCTAACTATATGGCCGATGGTATTCTGATTGGAAGTGCAACAGGGTCTACCGCCTATTCACTGAGTATTGGAGGACCGATTGTAACACCCGATTCAAAGGTACTAATAATAGCACCGATAGCCCCTCACAACCTTAATGTGCGTCCAATAATAGTTCCCGAGACATCTGTGATAGAGATGTCCTATGTGACAAGGGGGGAGGATGCACTGCTTACAGCTGACAACAGATCGGCAATATTGCCTCAGGGAACACGCATAATGATTTCCAAAGCCGGTTTTTCACTAAAAAGCATATCTGTAAACAACAGTTTCATAGAGGCTTTAAGTCAAAAACTTTTATGGGGTGTTGATAAAAGAAATATGCTCAAATAAATAATTTATTATATTTGCAGATTATTCTGCGAAATTTAGATGATGGATTTGGATATAAAAGTACCGCAACACGTTACCATTATAATGGATGGAAACGGCCGTTGGGCCAAAATGCGTGGTCAGGAGCGCCTGTTTGGACATAAGGCCGGGACCGACAGTGTAAGGGCGTGTGTTGAGTATGCTGTAGAAAAGGGTATAAAATATCTTAGCCTTTTTGCATTTTCGGAGGAAAACTGGGACAGACCTGCATCGGAGGTCGAGGGCCTTATGCAACTTATGCTTAAGGCTATTCTGGATGAAACCCCGCTTTTCCAGAAAAATGGCATCAGGTTTAGGGTAATAGGTGATTTTTCAAGACTGTCGGAGAAGCTCAGGGGAGAGATTGACTCATGCATGAAACAGACAGAGAACAATACTACCCTTGAACTTATTATATTTTTGAGCTATAGCGGCAAGTGGGACATATTGCAGGCAGTTAACCGTTATATGGCTGAGAATAAAGATAATATCCATCCTGTTACTGCAGATTCACTCCAGAGTTATCTAAGCACTGCAGGAATACCTGATCCAGATCTGCTTATTAGAACAAGTGGAGAGCAGCGAATAAGCAATTACATGCTGTGGCAAACGGCATATACCGAATATTATTTTACAGAGATACTTTGGCCCGATTTTCGTAAACCTCACTTCCAGGCTGCATTGGAGGCCTTTTCACAGAGGGACAGAAGATATGGTAAGATAAAGTAATTATAAAGCTAAGAGTCTGATTCAAATGAAATTGTTGAGAGCTATCGTTTTTATAGTCATGTTTTTGCCGTTGGGATTGTATGCCCAAAATGCAAATGATATTGTGGTGGACTATAATAATCCAAAGAAATATATTATTGGAGACATCAAGGTTACGGGAACCAAATTTATAAGTCCTGAGCAGATTATCTCCTTTACAGGTCTTGAAAAGGGAATGGAGATTACAGTTCCGAGTGAACTGGTTTCAGAAGTTGTGAAGAGAGTATATGCGCAGCGGTTTTTCTCACATATTGAATTTACCATTGATTCATTGTCTCCAACCAAGGATACCTGTTTCCTTGCACTGAAACTTCAGGAGCGTCCGCGTGTATCAAGATGGACATTTTCAGGTGTTAAAAAGGGTGAGCAGACCGACCTTATGGAGAGGGTTAAGTTAAGAAGAGGCGGTGAGCTCTCAGACTATGTAATTAAGTCAAGCTCTGACATTATCAAGAAGTATTTCAAGGAAAAGGGTTTTCTTAAAACCAGTGTTACTGTTTCACAAGAGGTGGACTCACTTGTAAAGAATGCGGTAAAAGTGACATTCAACATCAATAAGGGTCCAAAGGTAAAGATACAGACCATAACATTTGCAGGTAACCATAATCTCAAGAGTACAAAACTCGCCTCTGCAATGAAAAAGACAAAGGATATGAATATAAGGAATATCCTTAAGAGCAAGAAGTTCAAGGAGGAGGAGTACCAGAATGACAAGAATTTGCTCATTTCGGCATTCAATGAGCAGGGTTACAGGGATGCAAGAATTATCAAGGATACAATTTATTATGTTACTGATGACAGGCTCCAGATTGACTTCACTCTTGAAGAGGGAAAGAAGTATTATTTCAGGGATGTGAATTGGACAGGAAACTCAATCTATACTGCAGATCAATTGAACAGCGTCCTTATGATAGGCAAGGGTGATGTATATGACGTTGTAACTATGGAGAAGCGTCTGTTCGGAGATCCTAAACAGCAGCACATGGATGTAAGGAAGATGTATACCGACAACGGTTATCTGTTCTTTAACCTCCAGCCTGTTGAGGTCAAGATTGATGGTGACTCGGTTGATGTCGAGATGCGTATTTTTGAGGGTAAGCCTGCAACATTCAACAATATTATAATTAATGGTAATACAGTAACCAATGAGAAGATTGCCAGAAGATCTCTCTTTACACGTCCGGGTTATCTCTACAGCCAGTCTGATTTTGAGCGTTCATTGAGGGAGATCTCCTCTATGGGTCACTTTGATCCCGAGGTGGCAATGTCTGAGAAGGGTTATAGTGTCCTTCCAAATCCTGTAAACAACACAGTTGATATAGCATATAATCTTGTAGAGAAACCGAACAGCCAGCTTGAACTTTCAGGCGGTTGGGGTGGAAACACATTTGTGGGTACTGTTGGTGTAAGCTTCAATAACTTCTCATTCAAGCGCATATTTGACAAAAAGGCGTGGAGGCCTGTGCCATTGGGTGACGGACAGACCCTCTCAATCAGGTTCCAGACAAACGGTACGTATTATACAGCTTTGACAGCCAATTTTATGGAGCCTTGGCTCTTTGGCAAGAAGCCTACTTCGTTTAATGTCTCAGTCTATTATACCCGTCAGACAAACTCATATTACTGGTACCAGAATACCGATGAATATATGGAGGTGTTTGGTGCAGCTTTGGGAATTGGAACACGCCTTAAATGGCCTGACAACTACTTTGTTCTGTATAATGAGCTGAGCTGGCAGACATACAAACTCAACAACTGGAATTACAACTTACTGTTTGATACAGGAAAGTCAAACAACTTCAGCTATAAGGTCTCTTTGAACAGAAACTCAACTGACCAGCCTATATATCCGAGAAAGGGTTCAGACCTGATGTTAAGTCTTCAGTTGACACCTCCTTATTCTCTTTTCAGACCTGATGATACCGACTACAAGAGTATGACAGACCAGGAGAGATATAAATGGATTGAGTATCACAAATGGACATTCAAGGGTACATTGTACACCCAGCTTATCGGTGATCTTGTATTGAAAACATCAGCCAATTTCGGATACCTCGGATATTATAACCGTGATTTGGGATATTCTCCATTTGAGGGATACATACTTGGTGGTGACGGTATGAGCGGTTACAACACTTATGGTTCTGAGATTATTGGTTTAAGAGGTTATCCTAACAACTCACTTACTCCTATTATAGATGGAGCATATGCGGGTAATGTTTATGATAAGTTTACATTGGAGTTGAGATACCCTGTGATATTGCAGCCTCAGTCCACAATTTATGCTCTTGTCTTCCTTGAGGGCGGTAACAGCTGGGCCGATATAAAGGATTTCAATCCTTTCTCAATCAAGAGATCTGTCGGTGCGGGCTTGAGGATTATGTTGCCGGTTGTCGGTATGCTTGGAATAGACTGGGGTTGGGGATTTGACCCTGTACCTAATGAGGGACTTGATAGAGGCGGTAGCCAGTTCCACTTCATGATTGGTCAACAATTCTAGCAGATTGATTGTATAAAGGGTTATAAATTTGTAGGAAATAAGATTTTATGTTTATCTTTGGCCCCACTTTTGAAAGAAACAAATAGTAAAAATCAATTATATTTATGAAAAACATTATTAAGTTGTTGGCAGTTGTAATGGTATGTTTGTCAACACAGGCGTTTGCGCAAAACTTCAAATTCGGACACGTTAATGTTCAGGAGGCTATAGCTTTGATGGCAGAGACAGATTCAGCTAATGTTCAGTTGCAGAAATATGCAAAGGAGTTGGATGAGACTCTTCAGGGTATGGATGCTGAGTTCAGAAGAAAATTGGAGGAGTATAACCAGAAGCAGAAAGATTGGTTGCCTGCAGTATTGGAGGCAAAGACTAGAGAGTTGGAGGAACTTCAAGGCAGATTGCAACAATACAGCCAGAATGCTCAAAATGAGTACGGCCAACTTCAGCAGCAACTTTTTGCACCTATTTTCCAAAGAGCAAAAGAGGCTGTAGATAAAGTAGGAAAGGCTAATGGTTTCACATATATCTTCAACACTGCAGAGGGTGTGTTGGTATTTATTGATGAGAATACAAGCCAAAATGTTTTGCCTTTGGTAAAACAGGAGCTTGGTATACCTGCAGACAAGACATTGCCTACAGCACCTGCTGCACAGCCTGCAAGATAAACAACAGATTGAAAAGTGCCGTCATACGGCTTGTTTACAGATAAAAGAGGGGTGACTTTCAAAGTCATCCCTCTTTATTTATTTTTTTTGAAATAAAGTTATAATCAATCAATAAAATGATTACATTTGTAATAAAATTTGAAATATTGAATTTAAATAACACAAAATAAAAAAGCCTTCTTAAGGAATTATTCTTTATGGAACACAAAATTATTGACGCACAAGAGGTAGTTATCCGTTTTACAGGTGACTCTGGAGATGGTATGCAATTGACAGGAACATTGTTCGCTGATGCCTCTGCATTGTATGGAAATGAAATTTCTACTTTCCCGGACTATCCGGCAGAAATTAGAGCTCCTCAGGGAACTGTATCCGGCGTATCCGGATTCCAGGTTCATATTGGAGCAACAGAAGTAAAAACCCCAGGAGATTATTGCGACGTTCTTGTTGCTATGAATCCTGCAGCACTCAAAGCCAATGCAAAATGGGCTAAACCTGGTGCAAGTATCATTATCGATACAGACTCATTTGATGAGAAAGGTATTGAAAAGGCCGGTTTTACCACAAACGATCCTATTGCAGAGATGAAATTGGAGGATTACCATATTCTTGCTGCTCCTATTACATCTCTTACAAAAGAGAGTTTGAAGGATAGCGGATTGGACAACAAGGCAATTATCAGAAGCAAGAACATGTTCGTTCTAGGAATGTGCTACTTTATGTTCAATCGTCCTTTGCATTTCACAGAAGAGTATCTTGAGAAAAAATTTGCCAAAAAACCTAATTTGATTGCTCCTAACAAGAAGGTATTGAACGATGGTTACAATTATGCGCACAATATCCACGCAATTCCTAATACATACAGAATTGAGCCTGCAAAACAGGAACCGGGAGTTTACAGAAATATAAACGGTAATCAGGCAACAGCATGGGGCCTTTTGGCTGCCTCTGAAAAATCAGGCAGACCTCTATTCTGCGGTTCTTATCCTATCACTCCTGCTACAGTTATCTTAGAGGAGTTGGCTATCCACAAATCATTGGGAGCAAAGACTGTTCAGTGCGAGGATGAGATTTCAGGTATCTGTACTGCAATCGGTGCAGCTTATGCTGGAAATATGGCGGTTACTACAACTTCAGGTCCTGGTTTGTCTTTGAAGTCTGAGGCTTTGGGACTTGCAATGATAACTGAGTTGCCTTTGGTGATTGTTGATGTTCAGCGTAGTGGCCCTTCTACAGGTATCCCTACCAAAACTGAGCAGACAGACCTTAACCAGGCTTTGTATGGAAGAAACGGTGAATGTCCTATCATGGTTATGGCAGCACGTACACCATCTCACTGCTTCCATTCAGCTTTCTATGCAGCCAAATATGCAATGGAGCATATGATGCCTGTTATTCTATTGACAGAGGGCTTCATCGGTAACGGTTCTGAGCCTTGGAAGATTCCTTCAATGAATGATTATCCTGCAATCAATCCTCCTATCATTGACAAATGTGAGGGCAAGTTCAAACCATTTGAGCGTGATTTGGAGAAATATGCAAGAAGCTGGGCTCTTCCTGGTACACCTGGTCTTGAGCACCGTGTGGGCGGTTTGGAAAAAAATCCTGCTGGAGCAGTATCATCAGATCCTCTAGTTCATGAGCAGATGGTAGCTGCGCGTGCCGAGAAAGTTGCAAGAGTTGCAAACTATATTCCTGATTTGGAGATTATCGGTAACCAGTCAGGCGATGTGCTTCTTGTTGGTTGGGGTGGTACATACGGACACTTGTACACTGCAACAAAACAGTTGTTGGCTGATGGCGCAAATGTAGGCTTTGCCCATTTTGACTACATCAACCCGCTTCCTAAGAACACAGCAGAGGTGTTTGCGAAATTTAAGAAGATTATTGTATGTGAGCTTAACAGTGGTCAGTTTGTTGACTATTTGAGAGCTAAACATCCTGAATTCAAATTTGCCCAATTGAACAAAGTACAGGGACAACCATTCATTGTACAGGAGATTGTTGAGGCAGTTAAAGCTCTATAAGACAGAAATATTATTTTAAATTTCAAAAGAACACAATTATGAAATATACATTACAAGATTTTAAAAGCGATCAAGAGGTAAAATGGTGTCCAGGTTGTGGAGACCACGCAGTATTGGCATCTGTGGTTAGAGCTATGCCTGAGGTTTGCGAGGAGCTTGGCTTTAACAAGGAGCAGTTCGTATTTGTATCTGGTATCGGATGTTCATCACGTTTCCCATACTATATGAACACATATGGTTTCCATTCAATCCATGGTAGGGCAACTGCAATTTCAACTGGAGTGAAAGTTGCAAATCCTGAGTTGTCTGTATGGCAGGCTACCGGTGATGGTGATGCTTTGGCTATTGGTGGTAACCATTTCATTCATGCGCTACGCAGAAATATTGATATAAATATCATATTGTTCAACAACCGTATCTACGGTTTGACAAAGGGTCAGTACTCACCTACATCAAAATTGGGTATTGTTACAAAAACATCACCTTATGGTTCAATAGAGCAGCCGTTTACTCCTGGCCAGTTGGTATTGGGTGCTAGAGGTACTTTCTTTGCCAGAAGCCTTGATTCTGAACTTAAATTGAATCAGGAGATAATGGTTCAGGCAGCAAAACATAAAGGTACTTCAGTTATGGAGATGCTTGTAAACTGTGTAATCTTCAATGACGGTACACACTTGGAGTTCTCAGAGAGATCAGTAAGGGAGGATCGTACAATTGTATTGAAACATGGTGAGCCAATGATCTTCGGCAAGAACAGGGATAAGGGTCTTGTACTTGACGGACATAAATTGAAAGTTGTTACAATTGGCGAGAATGGCATTACTGAAAAGGATATCCTTGTACATGATGCACACACCGACAACATAGGTATTCATAGCCTTCTAGTTGATATGAAATATCCTGAGTATCCTGTTGCATTGGGTGTAATTAGGGATGTTGAGGAGAAATCATACGAGGAGAATGTACATAACCAGGTAAAGGAGGTAAAAGAGAAATCTAAAATCCAGTGCATGGAGGATCTTTTGCACAGCGGTGCTACATGGACAGTAGAATAAGAATAAACATTTAACCTTTTTTATAAAACAAAAAACACTTAAATAGTTATGAAAGTAGCAGAAATAATGGCCAATCTTGAGAAAAAATATGGCCATGAGAAAGAGTATTTACAGGCAGTACGTGAGGTATTGGAGTCAATCGAGGAAGTTTACAATCAACATCCTGAGTTCGAGAAGGCTAAGATCGTTGAGCGTATCGTTGAGCCAGATAGAATCTTCACATTCAGAGTTACTTGGGTAGACGATAACGGTGAGGTTCAGACAAACTTGGGTTACCGTGTACAGTTCAACAGCGCAATTGGACCTTACAAAGGCGGTTTGCGTTTCCACCCAGCTGTAACTCCTTCAATGCTTAAATTCTTGGGCTTTGAGCAGACATTCAAAAATGCTTTGACTACTTTGCCTATGGGCGGTGGTAAAGGTGGTTCAGATTTCAACCCAGTTGGAAAATCTGACGCTGAGATTATGCGTTTCTGCCAAGCATT